>Ga0153965_1000032_pt1 | contig 19345 bp, 17 predicted proteins | sample TSFL049MetaG_FD_104707 | JGI IMG/M metagenome (GOLD analysis project Ga0153965, IMG submission 104707) | Attine ant fungus gardens microbial communities from Florida, USA - TSFL049 MetaG | ecosystem: Host-associated > Fungi > Mycelium > Unclassified | place: USA: Florida, Paynes | collected... | reverse complement strand
TTCTGCTGAGCCTAGAACCAAAGCATTGATCATGGCAGTTTCCGAGATATTAGCGATTTAATAAACAGTAACATGGTAGTTACCAGTTGATCTGCTTAATATCTCGGCCATTATTGATTGCCTCGAGACGTGACTGGTATCAATCAAAAGGTTTTTTAAGGGCTTTAAGCTGGTTTTGAGACAGTGGGAATTGTCAAAGAATTGGTGGAAATATGACTGAATGAAGTTTGTGACAAACCCTTTGTCCAAGTCTAGTGCTACTAATACTGGTTTTGTTGTAAAGACTTCTTTTAACTCATCAAATGCCTTCTGTTGGCTTTCTCCCCATACCCACTTCACATCCTTCCTGGTGAGCACATTCATTGGCCTAGCTACTTGAGCAAAATCTTTGATAAACCTCCTGTAGTAATTTGCAAGGCCTAAAAATTTCCTGACATCTTTAACATTCTTTGGCTCCGGCCAACTCAACACTCCATTTACCTTTTCCTTCTCTATTTCTATCCTGTTTGGTCTTATAACAATACCTAAGAACCCTATTTTCCATAATTTCCACATACATTTTTCTGGCTTAATATACAAGTTATTTTCTTCCAACCTCTTCAATATTTCCTCCACAATCTCATTGTATCCCTCCTCTGTTTCTGTCCCTACTAGTACATCATCCACAAATGCTGCAACTTTTTCTTCATTGATCAAATCTCTTAGAATTTCATTTATTATTGCCTGAAATATAGCTGGCGAGTTTGTTATCCCAAAGAACATTACTGTTGGCTCAAAGGAGCCTACATGCATTATAAACACTCCCTTCCACTCATCTTCTTCCTTTATCCTCATGTTATTGAACTCCCATCTCAGATCCATTTTAGTGAATATTTTCTTACTTCCCATGTTGTCAATTAGGTCTGCGATCAATGGTAATGGGTAGTTGTTTTTCACTATCTAGTCGTTTAGGTTATGGTAGTCCATCACCATCCACTTACTCCTATCCTTTTTGCCTACAAAGAAAACTGGCAACATTTGAGGGATTTAGATAGTCTGATATATCTCTTTCTTAGCTGGTCCTCCACAAATTTCTGAACTTCTTCTCTTTCTATTTTAGATAATGGATAAATATTTCCTTTTCATGGTTTGAGCGTCTCTTTGAGATCTATAGCATGATCCCAAATTTTCCTAGTCGGTATTCTTTCTGACTCTACTTTCCCAAACACTTTCTTCTACTTCAAAAACCTTTTTGGAATCATTTCCTTGATTTTTCTGTGGTCCTCCTCTATCTCTTTCTCTTTTCCCCAATCTTCTTTATCATTTATTGCCCATCTGACAATTTTCTCTTCCTCTAGGGTTACTATCCTTTTGACCTTTTCTTTTGTCTGACTCCTTCTACCACATAGGGGCAGGTATCTCATCATCTTGACTTCTCCAGTTTCCCAATTTATCTCGGGATTGTGTACTACTAACCATAGCATTTCCAGAATTACTTCTGTCTTCCCTAAGTTGCATATATCCATTCTCATTCTTTTTATATGGCCTTTGTAATATACATTGCACTCTACTTGGTACATAATGGCCCCTCTACTATTATTTGTCCTATCCATGTTTCTAACCATTATCGGTCTTTCTAATTTCTTCAGCTTGAATCCATGTTTAGCTACTATCCTTTTGTTCATAAACATCCTAGTGACACTACTGTCTAAGAGTGCTTTTACAGTTATGCCTTTATACAGATCTAACTTTTCTACTCCAATACTCATCCACACTTCTCTTAGCATTTTGAAGGTTCTCCTGACCTCCCTTTGACTACTCCTCTCTTTGGCTATGCTTTTCCCTCTGTAGGGTGCGCCACTTTCTTTTCCTCTTTCTTTTGATATCCATACTATCTCTGTCTATCCTTGATCACCTCTTGCCTCCTATTTTTCTCCATATGATACCCCTTCTCTTCATACCTTTCACATTGCACATATGTCACTATTACTTCTTTCATATACCATTCTAACTCTAGTAGGCATGCCTCTTCTGGTACTCCTTTGCTGCAATACTCCTCTGCTCTCTTTGTTAACTCTGCCACTGAACTCCTCCTCTACCCTTCTTGCTACACTTCTTGTGGCTCAGCCACATGCGCTGCCTCTCTCTTCTCCGCTCTCCTCAATCTCCTCTCCTTTTCCTATACTTTTCCCTTTACAGAGTATACCAGCTTCTCCTCTTACTGCATCTTTTGTGGCCTTGCCATATGCACCGCCTTTTTCTTTCTTATCTACAATGGGCACTCCTTGCATTTGTGCCCCTTCTTCTCACACTTAAAACACTCAACCTCTACTACCCCTACTCTCTTTATCATTCTTTTTTCTACTCCACATTGCATTACTCTACTCTTCAATACTTCAAACTTATTTTGGGATATTATTACCCTTTTCTTTGTCTCTTTCTGCTTTCTGCAATTTTGGGCCAAGTACTTGAACCCTTTGTAACCAAAACACAACTTTTCTCTCCTCCTCTCAAGTTTTTTTCTCAGTTTGGTGAGGGAGTGTTTTTCTTTGAGCAAGTTGCTCATGATAGAGTTATATTGCTCTAAAGACATAGTGGTATATCTCTAGAAGAGGTTATGAATTTAATGGCAATTCTTGCTATATAAACTACGTTTGCTGGGGTGCAAGATCTTTACCCAGCCAGATGCCTACTGTTAGAATAGCTAACTCCTGAGCCAGAATAAAGCCAACTGCTCCTTTATCAGTGTTTGACAAGGAGAACTCAATAGAGTTCTTGTTAAATTTGCTACACTATATATACAATTACTATCATGGCTATGTACCTTGTCTCCTACAGTCCTCATGTCCATCAGGTGACTTCTTTGTCATATTCTGTGACTGTGACTTGTGACTTCATTGTGACATGACCATTCTGTGACTGCTGTCACACCCTTTGTGACTCTGTGACTAGTCACATGATCTTTTCCATGCTCCACCTTAGTAATAATATAAAAGAAAAGAAAAGAAAAAGAAAAATAAATAATGACTTAGCTGTTTTACCAAGTTATGACATCTACTGCTCTACTAACTACTGCTCTAATAGTATGGTTAGACTATCACCCAATGGATGGGATCTCTAATCTAGATGGCCTTCTAGAAGTAACCGTCACTCCTCTGTGTGTACCACTCACAATGGAGTGCAGCACAAGGTTTATACTATGAAGCAATACAAGTAAACTACTAAACACTACTTGATTGCAAGTCAGGTCTTAGTAGTAATACCCAAGTTTGGTACTACACTTCCACCCACTGTCCCTAACTGATAGTGAAGTCCCCTTAAGCCAAGAGCCTGGCTATATATGGAGGTGGTTACTGATCGTAATAATCAGTGACTGAGGGTTAATTTATAATAAGATAAAAGATTGAGCAAGGTCCAAGGTGGACAGTGCTTGGATGTAAATCGAGTTCTAGTGTAAGAAAGCTAAACTCCAAGCTGGAATAAAGCCAACTGCTCTTTGTTCAGTGATTGACAAAGAGAACTCAATAGAGTTTCTATTAGATTTTCTATACTACTTATATAACTACTACATAGTCTGTGCACTATCTTCCCATGCCTATCATATGACATTATGTGATGTGATGCTGTGACTTCCTATCATGTGACTGTGACATTTGTGATGTGACACTTTCCTATACTCCCTTCTGTGTAGTAAGTCCAAGATAAAAGAAAAAGAAAAGAAAAGAAAAGAAATATAGATAATGACTTAGCCATTTTACCAAGTCATGACAATATACTAGTAGGACAATATTATGTAAATACTAATGAATTTTGAAATGGGTAAGAGAATTACAGGTGAGTAGTAACAGTGTCACATAAGGGTACAAGTATGACAAAATAGCTAAGTTATTCTTTATATTTCTTTTTTTTTTTTTGGAGTTACTATACAAGAAAGGAGTACTGGAAAGTGTTATGTCACAAGTGTCACACATCACATCACATGATGAGTATAGGAAAATAGTACATAGACCATGTAGTAGTTATATAAGTAATATATAAGAAATAGAAAAGAACTCTATTGAGTTCTCCTTGTCAACTCAGACTTAGAGTATTAAGACTCTAGATCTTAGTTGAATATATGTTTCAACATAAAGTCTATATCTAACACTTGATATCTTCACACTCCTCGTCAGAGGATTTCATTAAGGTTTTTAGTAAAGTTATATCAGAGAAGAGATATCAATGAGACTTTGAGTAGCACTCTTGAAGTTGTCCTAAGACAAGTAAGAGTACCAATGATAGGAATCAAAGGAAACTGATCACAAAACGAGAGTGATAACAAATGAAAGTAAAAAAGGACCTCTGATGTTACGCTGCAAGTGAATTTTCCACAGAAGATAATATTTAATATGTTGTATAACAATAGATTCTTAATTAGAATTTGCTCTAGAACCCTTTTTATAATCCTCAGAACATAATACTATATGATAAAGATACTGAGCTAGTGATAATCGACCTAGAGCTTGTGCCAATACCTTGAGAGGCAATTAGGATGAACTGGTATTAGGTTACTAAGAAAGTCACTAAGGGACTACGCTCTAGATCTACCTTTAGATGGACTAACTTAGAAGGATAGCAGACTTGTACTCTAGAACCAGTACTACTCAGATGATGAACTTAGACTGATAGACTTTGTGCTTGTAAATAAGCATTGATGGCATCAGATCAATTATATTTAGATAAATGATCTCTAGAATGTAACTTGGAGATACTAGATATTTATGAGGACTTGCTAACTGTTTAATAGGTAATCAACAAAGTCCAAATTACAAAGTAGCATCAAGAGTATAATAGGAGAAGATGAAAGAATATTCTAGAAGGAAGCAATGATAAAGATATGTCATCTTTGATAGGAAGAACTTGGTGAGGAAATGCGTCATCATAAAGAAAGAAGAGGGCCATGTTATCAGTGGGATTTTGGGAGATCTTAGAACAGAAAAGAGTCAATGGAATCCTAAAAGTAGTAATAGTTTCCTTTTTATATTTTATTTCTTGAGTTTTAGGGCTTTGTAATAACATTAATATAGTATCTGGAGTGCAGTTAAATAGAAGAAAAACCTCTTGACTCCTACCTCCATCTATACTGCCTCTGGAATCATGAATATAGATCTATTGAGAGTAAGAAGACTAGGATCAGGGGGATGTCTTGAGAAGAACACTGAATATACCCAAAACTTAATCTAGAGAGGAATAGCAGATACAACTCAGACAGGCTTTGAAGAGAATAGCAGGCTAGGAAAGCTTGGCTAGGTGCACACTTGGATTGCATCACACCCATAAGGTTCAATGTTAGGGTGCAGACAAGAGGACAACTGAGTGTGGAGGGTCCATAAGTGATCAACTAACTGACTGTATTTTCTAGTTGAGTCTAGTTACAGTATGTAAAGATTGACACCTTAAAGAGGCTATGCAATGATGATTTAGAGAGATCTTACATTCATTTTACAACAACCAACATATACTTTATTGGAGCTGCATATAATTCTACTTTTCTAATTATTTATAAACCTTCATTTTTGATTATCTCCCCTTAGACCTTTAGTATACAATTAGGAGCTGGTACATCATTATTTTGTTTGTCCCAGTATGCAATTCCCTTCTGCACCCTTTCACTGAGATGTCTCACAACTGTGCACTAAACAAGTAAGCACTGGGAAGATGATCAAATCACAAAGGGAACTTAAAAAGGGGAGGAATACTTGAATAACTAAAATAAATTGATAATAAAGTTTTTATAAATCTACTCAAGGTAGATCTCACCATAATAGGATCTCTAAGATGTGTATTCATCTTGTGTTATGATACTATTGTCCCTACTTAGTCTAGTAGTTTAGCTCATTGTCGATACAGCAGAATTACCTAGAACTCCTATGCTATCATGTGAGCTCTTCTTTAGCTGACCATACAACTGGAAGCTAACTCCAAAAACATATAGCAAGTGATTAACTCCTAGCGTAAGTGAATGCCCAAGTCTGTTGGGGCTCAAATTCCTGTCAAGAAAGAGATTTGGTGGTTTTTAGAAAGTAGAGGAGAATACTTAGAAAAAACAAAGACTCAATTCACTCAAATAGCCATTAAGCTCTAGAGCAACAGAAAGGGATAATAATGGGAGTATGATGTTTGAGTTCCCTTCTGTGCCCTAGAGTATTTTATTAGGATTATAAAGCAATGAGACAACAAAGAAAGTAAGACAAAGAAAATCTCCAAATCCCCAAACATAGCAAGGCTGAAATGATGAGATAGCACTTCTCCTGAACACTAGGCAACTGCTCCCCACTCTTCTAGTCCTACTCTAGGAATCCTCCCTCGCACAATAGGCAGGTCTTGAGTCTCTTGCTAGGCTATAGAAAGAGACGGTGATCTTGAGTTGTCTTGCCCTCGAGCCTGTTATCTTTGTTTGACCTCTCTTCTGCCTTTTTTTTTAACTTCCCTATTCCTCTCTCTACCTTCTCTATGTCTTCTTATTTCTCCAGAATCCAGTTTCCTTCCCTTGCTATTGTGATGCAACTCTGCATCAACTCAACCCTCTTGATCTTGGTATAATTAGCCATCAGTAATGATGGCTCAGATCTGATTATAACTCTTCTGAAAATAGCCCCACCAGCTACTGAGGTATGATGTCATCCTGGTAGCACTAGGTCTTTGAAGTTTATCTCTGTTCTTGAGAGTACTTCTAGAAGAGAAACCTATTAGAAATCTAATATAGGGCACCTGAGCAAGCATCTATGAGATATATATAGCAGTAGTCATAGCCACTATCCTGCTGCTCAAGCAAGATACTCAAGTCTATGACTGGGTGTCTAGAGAACATCTCTAGGGGACTAAACTCTTTTCTCAAGCTAGTTGTTCTTGTTATTAGGGTATAAATAGTCACTTATTTTGCCTAAATGGTTGTATAGCATGACACCAATCCCTCAAAGTAATAAGAATACTGGGAGGAATACAGAAAGAGAGAACTTGCTGTTCCCTTCTCTTTCTGGTCTGTATTTATCCTAACTAGTATCAGTAAGCCAACTTTTGAGCCAGAATAAAGCCAACTGCTCTTTATCAGCATTTGACAAAGAGAACTTGATAGAGTTCCTGTTAGATTCTATATACTATTTATACATAAAGAGTAATCCTAACCCTTCCCTTTTGTCCTGCACTTCCCTATGAGTCACTTTCCTCTTATATGTCCATCAATAAGAAAAATAATAATCAGAAAATAAAAGAAAAGAAAAAGAAAAAGAAAATAAATATAAATATTGACTTAGCTGTTTTACCAAGTCATGACAACTAGGTATTGTGACTATGTTACAATGTGGTAACACTTCTTGTAACTAAAGATGACTAGTTAAGTAACAGTCCAGTGACAGAAACTAAGAAGATGACAAGTTGAGTCAGTATTTAATAATGGGTTAGTCCAATGTTGTCCCATTTAGCACAAGTCTAAAAATAGAAAGAGAAATAGTCTGAGATTTCTCTGAAGAGTCCTGTTTATATCATGAGTCCATTATCTCTTTAAAGTCCTTAGACACCCAGCACATTACTGCATTGTGATGTCCTTATCTAACATTGCCAACATCTCATCTACTAGCCACTCATTATCAGACCATGGCTGATAATAACTGTAGTCCCACTCAATGTTTATAACATAGAGGGTGATTAAGTTGTCTCAGGCTAAGTTGCTACATTGCTACTCTTTTGTTGGATAAAGGAAGAACATCTCACTTACACTTTAAAATTCCTCTTTCTATCCATAAAGACTCTGTGATTAGACTCAAATGCAATAGTTGTATATTCCCAGTTCTTTAACAAACTAGGGTTATTATCTGGGATGAAGTTCCTATGCAGTACAAGTATGATATTAATACTGTTAATCAATGTCTTAGAGACTTGCTTGAAATAAGTGATCACTTGTACTTGATAGCTCTTGAATTGACATATTATCTAGAATGATCATCTATTTGGTAGAATCACAATAGTATTTGAAGGGGATCTTCATCAAACTTTGCCTATGATACCTAAAGGAACATGTTAAGAAGTAGTAGCAGTATCTCTTTGCAGAGGAAACTTATGGAGACATATCAAGTTCTTGTATCTTAGACAGAATATGCACTTGGGTCACTCTGAAGCTGATAATCAACATGCTCAGTGGTTACTAGAGATTGGTGCTGGGTCAACTATGGACAATAATAAAATAATTAAAGTATCTTAGCCCATAGTTTGCACTAATCTCAATACTCTTATCAATAGGATCTATTCAGGAGTTGGTAACCCAAGACCTCAAGATGACTAGTACTTCTTGTCATAACTTAGTAAAACATCTAAGTCATTTCTATTTTCCTTTTCTTTTTCTTTTTCTTTTTCTTTTAGTTTCTTTATTCTGGACTTACTACTACAAAGATGGAGTATGGGAAGACATCATGTGACTTAGTCACAATGTCACACATTCATTGGTCACATCACAAGTCATGTCATGAGTCACAGTCACAACATGTGATAAGGTAAACACATAACAGGAATAATATGAGGACTATGGAAGGATATTGCACAGCTATTGTAGTAAAATGTATAAGTAGTATAGAAAATCAAATGAGAACTCTATCGAGTTCTCCTTGTCAACTCAGACTTGGAGTGGATTTAAGTTACCTTGGCTAAAGTCTTATACTTCTTGGATCATATTATTCTCTGTCCTAGAAATGATGAGGTACATGATATTAATGAGGCCATTCTTCAATAGTTTATCCCAAATGTAGAGATCTATATACTGAGAAGTACAGACTCTGTATCTGAAGAAGATGGAATACACTATGCTTATCCTGTAGAGTTCCTTCAATAACTCAATACTAGTGGATTGCCTCCTGCTTTACTTTGTCTCAAGGTTAGCTATCTAGTTATCTTATTAAGGAACTTGGATTCAGGAGAAGAACTTTGTAATGGGACAAGAATGGTAGTATTGAATGTGAGGAGAAAAATGCTCTAGTGTAAGATTATCAGCAAGGACAGAAGATTTAAAGGCAAGGTGGTATTAATTCCAAGGATCAGGTTGTCATCCAATATAGAGACATTACCTGTGCTACTCAAGAGACTTTAATTTCCAGTTAGGCTGGTCTTTGCTATGACTATCAACAAGTCTCAAGGACAGTTAGTGGAGCATGTGGGGATTAATTTGAAAATATTAGTGTTCTCCTATGGACAACTTTATGTGGCCTTTTCAAGGTGTATATCATCTCTGAACATTTCAGTACTTTTTCTAGAGCAAAGCTAAGAGAGTAGAAGGACACTTGATATAGTATATAAAGAAGTATTCAATAGCATTAGATTATAGATTGTATATGTATCTAGGGTGCTACTCAAAGTCACATTGTCATCTCTCCTCCAATATAACTTCACTGAAAACCTTAACCAGATCCTCTAACACAATGGACTTGAGATTTATTTTTCTTACAACTTAAGAGATAAAGAGATAAGTTAGAAAGAAGAACCTCATAGACTGTTATAGGAAAGGAGCATAGTAGACTAACTGTAACACTAACTTAATAATACAGTATTACAGAAAGTAGACTAACTTGAACCTCACAGACTGTTGGAGAAAGAGAGCATAACAATTAGACAAACAATACTATCTGCTATTCTACAGACTGTTGTAAGAAGTAAGCATAGCAGACTGACTTCAACACAACTCCAATAATACAGAATTAGTAGAGAGATCAAGCTAGGTCTCTGGCCTAGATAAAAATCTCATTTACTCAAATAAATTCTATAAATTAAAATAAATTGAGGAAAATTTGGAAGAAATTGGTAATTGACTTTCTCTTTTCTCTCCTTATTTAAAAAAAAATTTAATGGCATATTCAATTATTACAACTCTCCTCTTTTCATAAATGGATGTGTAGGAGGAATATAACATATACAAACAATGCCAGTGTATATATGGCAGACCAAATAATGATAGCAGTTAACACATAATTTAACTAAGCATTTTCTTCATATGGTCTTTCTTTTCACTCAAAAGCTCTATAAAATTTAGAATAAATTAAAATAAATTGGAATAAAATTGGAACATGCAGTGAGCAAAGCAAGTTAACTGGCAACACTTCAAACCACTGTTGGAGGAAGAGAGCAAAGTAACCTGACATATGATACTACAAACAAAAAGGGAACAAAGTAACCTGACCAACAACATTGCTTACTGTTATGTAGACTGTTGTAGAAAGAGAGCATAGAAGACTGACTTCAACACAAACTTAATAACACAGAATTAATAGAGGGTTCAAGATGGGCCAGAGGCCTAGATAAAAACCTTATAGAGGTTACCTACTGATTGCCTGATAGCTTGGCCAATTTTGATTGTGGGACATATTATGTATTAATTGAAAGGTCTTTTCAAGGGCTTTTGGATGCTATTAAAATTATAGAAATCATTGAGAAATTAATAGAAATAAATCCAAATCAAGTTTGTGGTATACTTCTTATTACTCTACTTGCTAGCACCTCAAATTTACTTTGTTAGGGTTATTCCTTTTTCTCTTTTTCTCCTTCTTTTTTTATCTTGCAGTTACAGGCCAAGTGCCCAAACTTCTTACAATTCCAACACTCTCTTCCTTATCTTCTCTCTAATTGTACCCTTCATGAAGCAAAAGCTTGCTTTTCTTTGAGTATGTTACTTAGGAGTCTGTTGTATTGCTATAAAGATATTGTGCTATGTTCCTAATAATAATAGAGTTTTTCTAAGCTATGATTTTACATTTTCTAGGGTACTTAGATCTTTATCTAGCTAAGTTATCTTACTGACTACTGCCCTAGTACTAGGGTTATACTATTACTTCATGGAAAAGATCCCTACTCTAAGTAGCCTCTTAAGTACTACTATTCTTCTGTGTATACAGGTGATAATGTACCCTTAGTACAAAGTTGATAAAGTAAAAAGTATAGATAATCTACTAAAGCACTATCTGTTATGGAGTTGTATTGGGATCACAACTATTATTAGCCTTGGACTGATAACAAGGAGAATAGAAGAGATGTTAGTAATAAGGAATGAAACTAACAAAGAAAACATGACAGACAATTAGGTTGAAAATAGAAGGTCTTGTGGACTAATTACAGACATTGAACTATAGAAAAAATATTTTCCACAGACTGTTGTAGGAAGGGAGCATAGTAAACTAACTTGAACACAAACTTAATAACACAGAATTAATAGAGGGTTCAAGTTGGGCTAGAGGTCCAGAAAACAAGTTAGATTCACAAACCATGCTTAGTCAGCAGAGCTCTTTGTCTCTCTACCACATCACCAACTTTGTCTTGACATCCTGTGTCCTAGTATTAACCTCATTTCTTGATATTTATTAGCTTATATCCTTGGTAAGTAAGCAATCATTTGTTTCTATTGTAAGTGCTGCTTCAATCTCCTAATAGGTATATATGAAGTGTCCCTATTTGCTCTCACCACAAGCATTAAGAGCCACATGTAAATTAGATATGGAGGTATGTGGCCCTGGTCTGAAAAGAGCACATAAGTTACTTTATGACATAAGAAAGTTAACACAAATACAAAAATTTAAGCACTTGGGTTTGTCTTTGAATTGTCATAGATTTTCCCTTTTTCCTTGATGGTGATTTAACCAATTCTGGATAGTATTTTGGGATTTTGTCATATTGTTTGGTGGCATAAGCAAACAATTGCTTCTTATTTTGGACAAGTGACTGTTCTACTATGCAACCTAACACTGTGACACAATCCCAGGATGCTATCAGAAATTATAGTCAAGAACAAAATGAGTTGTTTCCAAAGTAATAAGCCTATCTAGCAACTTGATCATTGTCATCTAACCAATTCCATAGCCTCTCCCTAAAACAATATATGAGAGCTATGTTATTCTCCATACTGTATCTTTACCATCAGTTATACTCTGAATCCACACTCCAAAAGTCATATACGTTGGAATTGAGAGATATTGGCATTGATGGAGGTAAGTTCTAGCCTTGAGTCATATATTCCTCTAATTTCTGCTAGGAAGCTATATGTAGATTCACTTTTGCTGCAGACAAATTCCATAAATGGAAAGTTACTGCCTCTATTGTACTATTGTTGGTAAGGCTCCCAGGAACAATTGGATATTTTAAGCATCTGACCAATGCTTGAACAGGATGATAGTTTATTTGACTCCTCAAAAAATATTTCTTCTTATGTAGTCAGCACTCTCTCAAATGTTCTCCGACATACCCTATCTTTCCCCTTTATAGTTATCACAAATCTTTAAGAAATTGCTGTGTTCACCCTTGCTTAAGCCTGTGACTCAGATGCTGGGAATTATGTAAAGGTCAAGACAACTGAATTTTCTTTGGCTTTGAGAATTATCACTGCTGCTTATCTAAATAACAAACTTCCTGCAAGAGTGTTTTTGAATCGTCTTGATGTAGACAATGGAGTCAACACAGATCTGGTTTTTCCTGAAGGCCCCCAACAAGATCCAAGTCCTGAGGCTTTACCTACAAATAAAACTGTCTTTGCCACTTGTTATCAGTATTCTGACTTTGACATTGCAACATTGGCTTAGGATCCTGAGTGAGCATCACAATTCTTCTGCTAGAAGGAGTATGTGCGGTCTTATCACTCGAAGATTATTAGGGATTAGAGGAGTGACTATCAATTCCATGAACACTCGAGTCTTTTGTAGTCACTTATTTATTTTCCTTGATTATTCTTTAATATTCGAGACACTTTTGAAGTAGTATAAATACTATGTAGTTGAGATCAAAAAGGGGTTATCTAATTCTTTGTCTTTGCACTGCTATTTCTTAATAGGTTATGGGCCACGCCCGCACCTGAGAACATCATAGAACTTCAATCGACACTTGCAGCCAACTAGACTTCTGCTCAGAGACACACTTCTCTACCTTCTCAATTTTTCAACATCGTGTTTATTACCACTATGTCTAACTCTACCTTCCACTATGTTACCATTGAGCCTCTACGAGGCACTGAAAACTTCCCTGTGTGGAAAATCAAGATGAGTGACATCCTCACTGATCTCAACTATGACAATCACATTGAGGATAAAGCTGCTGCCCCAGTTGATACAGCTGAGGTTGCCAAATGGAAACAAGTAGACAAGAAGGCACTTGCTACAATTTGTTTATGGGTTACAGATATACTCCTGGTGTATATTGCTAGTAGCATGACAGCATTGGAAGCATGGAGCATGCTGTCAAACATGTTTGAGGCCAAGGGCCCCATTGGGATTGTCTCAACACGTTGTAAACTCTTTGGCACTCATTGTACTGAGGAGAGCGACATTGAGGATCACATTTGCATCATGCGGACTTACCAGCAGGAGCTTGCTATGCTCCAGAAACCTATTTCTGAGGAAGACTTCTTCTATGCTCTTCTCACATCTCTCCCTGAATCCTGGAACAACTTTATCTCTGCTATCCCAGAAGATGTCATCAAGGATCCCACCAAACTCATCTCTCAGATGTTATCTGAACTCCAACAACTTTGTGAACAGACTAGCACCAGTATAGCATTGGCTGCCATTGACAAGTCAACTGCCAAATGTTATATCTATGGTCGCATTGGGCATTTTGCTAGTAATCATGGGAAGCAAGTTAATAGAGAGAAGAAGAAAAAGAAAAAGCAGAACAATAATAAGAAGAAAAAGAAGAAGAAAGAGAAGAAGGGTAGAAATAGATAGAAAAAGGAAAAAGGAAAAAATTCTCAAGCAAATCTTGCTCAGAATGATTTGGATATCAGTAATGATGAAGACTTTATGTTTTTGGCCCAGGATCCAACTCTTGCGCAGTCTCTACAGCCAGATGATTGGATTTTAGATTCTGGATGTAGTTGTTCAATAGTATGCAATAAGAACAACTTTTCTTTCTACATCTTAACCTTCCCTCATAAAATTTCTAGCATCAGTGATACACTCTCTTCTAGTCATGGTAACATTCTACTATTCTTTGCCCTTGGTAGCTCTATGCATGCATGTGTATTGTGTGACATACTCCATTGTCCCTCAGCCTTGTTCAACCTGATTTCTGTCTCTCAGCTAACAGATGCTAGGTATACTACAATTTTCAAGGACGATAAAGTTGAGCTCTGTTCACAAAAAGGAATGCTCTTGGTTGTTGGCGACAAGATATCTAGGTTATACCAACTTTGTTTGGCTAGTTTCACTGATCATGTACTTGTTGCATGCACCTGGGATGAATGGCATCGTGCCTTTGGGCACCTGAACATGAAATCTTTGCACCATCTCAAAACTCATAACATGGTTAATAGGCTAAAAGTTCATAACGAAAATGCAAACTTGTACCAATGTAAAGCCTGTTTGGCAGGCAAATCCCATGTTCAACCTTTCCCCTGTGAATCTCAACGCAAATACACTGAGATTGGTAAAATGACTTACATAGATCTATTTGGCAAAGTGGATCAAAAAGGTTCTCATGGTGAACACTATTTTATTTCATTTACCAATGCTACCAAGGCTCACAGTCATGTCAATTTCCTCAAAACCAAAAAAGCAAATGTTGTACTTGATGCTATTAAAAAATATGTTGCCTTTATCTTCATGCAAACTAGGAAGAAAGTAAAATGCTTTCATTTTGACAGTGGCAAGAAGTACATCAACCAAGAAGTTCTTGATTGGTTAGAATTGCAGGGTATCAACTACGAGATTACTGCACCAAAATCTTCAGCCCAAAATGGTGTTGCAGAATGTTTGAACTGCACTGTTATAGAGCGCACATGCTCTATGCTGGCTAGTGCTAGTCTCTTACTCTTTCTCTGGTCTGAAACAGTTTAGTATGAATTTTACCTGAAGAACATTTGCCCTACCCATGCACTTCATGATAACATCACACCTTACGAAGCTTTTTGGAACTGCAAACACAATGTCTCAAATATGGAGGAGTTTGGTGCCAAAGTCTGGGTTTTAATCCAGAATAAGCACATTAATAAACTTCAACCTAAAGCCAAACAGCACATTTTTGTAGGTCTTAGGGAGCACTCCAATACATACTGATATTACAACCAGGAAACTTGGCAAATTTTTACCTCTCAGAACATTACATTTGAGAAGTTACAGATCAGGACTGACAGAAGCTTCTAATTTAATCAGGCACCTCCACCTGATGTTCCTCTTCCACCTTTGCTTAAGGAGGAAAAAGAGTATATTAGTCATCCAAATAAGCTTCAGGCAGATCCAGAAATACTACTAACTTCCTCCATACCTCAGGTACTCTTCTCCATGTCTACCACACCTCCTAGTCCTCTTACACCATTGCCACTAACTCATCAATCCACTCCCCAGTCTTTACCACCACCACCACCAAAAGCACCTCGTGATATCAGTAGTGCTATTGATCCAGATAATATCACCCTTGGTCCATACACACAGAAATATGCTAAGTCAGACAATATATATCTTGCCACAGCTAATTTTGAACTTACCTTTGCACTCACTTCATATAAAGCAAATCAACTTGATGGTGATCCCAAAAACCTTGTGCAAGCTCATGCTGCACCAGATTCAACACAATTTGAGACTGCTATAGTTGTAGAAAAGAAGCAACACGAGCAACTAGGCACTTGGAAACTTGTGGACTTACTCCCCAGCCATAAGACTATCAATAGTCTTTGGGTTTTCAAGTGGAAGCGAAATAATACTAGTGAGATTGCTCGACATAAGGCTCGACTTGTTGCAGATGGTTTATATCAAATCCCCGATGTTGATTTTCTCTAAACCTATGTACTTACTATTCGACTTGAAACTTTCTATTTCATCATTGCCCTTGCTGCTCGCTATAAATTACAAGTCCATGGCATGGATATTGTTGCCACTTATCTCAATGGCAAGCTTGATGAGGAAGTTTATATGAAACAACCTCCCAGGTTCGACGACAGTACAGGCCAAGTTTGCAAACTCGTACTCTCCATCTATGGCCTGAAACAAGCTAGTAGAAATTGGAACATTGAGCTCAACACAGCATTCAAATCACTTGGATTTATACAGTTGATTGCTAACCAATATGTATATGTCCATCGCGATCCCGTCTCTGGTTCACCCACTATTGTTGCAGTCCATGTTGATGACATGACTCTATGCACTTGAACAGACACTGAACTTTCTCAGCTTAAGGGGGAGTTGGCCTCCAAGTTCAAAGTCATGGACTTAGGAGAACTTACCCAAATTCTTGGTATGAAGGTTCAACAAGACAATTCTGATAGCTCTATTCAACTTTCACAAGTCAGCTATATCACCCACATGCTCAAATCAGTTAGAATGAACAATTGCAACCCCATTGCAACTTCTATTGATCCAAACGTCAAATTGATGTCTCTCACTGATAGTGACCCACGCATTGGTGATGCAAAATTTTGACACAACTATCTTTCTGGACTTGGGAAACTCATGTATCCTGCTGTTACTACTCGTCCCAACCTTGCATATACTATCCAGCACCTTTCACAATTATTTGTCCCCACTGTAATTGCTGTTCTCCATCCTTCTAACAGGCTATGGGCCCCGGTTTGCCCTGACCTCCTTTGGCACTCTCAAGCTACCTCAGTTAATAGAAAGAACTTGACTGGCTTGCTGATCTGTTGTAGATCGAGATGATCTCTCCCTGTTGAATCTCCTCATGCCCACAGGATCCTCTGCTCCTTTGCAGATGCTATGGCCCATGGCTGTTTAGGATGAAGTGCTACGCATTCATTGCTATATCTGCCCCCTGAACTAAGCTGATTTCTTGATGATAGCTATGACAAGTTTAATCTCCACCATTCCTTATCTCTCTGGCCTTGCTATTTACCCATCTTGGGCAATCAGTGTACATTCCTCTACTATCTTCTCTCACTCTCCAACTATCTCAGCTCAGTCTCCTGCAACCTGTGCCAATGTAATGGCTACAACTAGGAACTTTGTAGCATTGAGTAGTATAACCTGTATGGCTCGATGTGACAATAAATTTGTGTTGCCTGCATTGCCTATAGCTGAGAATTTGTGTAGATGTGATAGAGCATTATGCACTACATGCAAGGGTAAAGAAGCGCCATATGGCCGCTCTTATAATGATAAATGGTTCTTGGACTCTGGTGCCTCTGCCTATTTCACTCCTTTTGAGTCTGACTTTGTCTCTATGACTCAAGGAAATTATGGTCATATTGAGATAGCCAATTCTAAAGCACCTCTTTTTATGGTTGCTGTGGAAACTGTTCTTATAGAACATGAAATCATTGACTCTAAAAACAGGACAACTAGAACTGCTATCTCTAAGCTATGGCCAGTATACTGTGTTTCTGGCATGACCATGCACCTCCTCTCCACTGGACAGTTACTCCAATCTGGATTGAGTATAGAAGGCACAATGGATGGTTCAACCTTTCGTGACTCATCTGGTGATACTGTCCTCTCTACCCCACCTAATCTTTGGGGGAGCATCCAGGTTGTGAGAACTTGTATCATCAAGAACAATGTTCCTAACCCTGTGAGCCTAGTTATAAGGCATCTAGACTATGAGATGATTCATTGTCGACTTGGACATATCTCGGATGAAGCTATGTGACATGTCCCAGACAATGTTGAAGGTGCTGAGAAGGTCTGCTTCTCTAACAAGAAGCATGTATGCTATGGTTGCGCTTTAGGAAAGCTGTACCAGCACAGTTTCCCTGAGAACCCTAAGCGTTCTAATGAGACTCTTGGATTGATCCACTCAGATCTCCTTGAGCTCTCTACTTTATCATACTCTAAGTATAAGTGGGTGATTACATTTCTTGATGACTATTCCTCCTATTGCAGAGTTGCTTTTTTGCACAAAAAATCAGATGCTGCAGAAGCAATTAAAGCTGTTTTCCGGCTGTGATTGAATACTACTTCCCACTCTGTTAAATGCCTACATACTGATAATGGGGGAGAGTATACGACATCAGAATTGCAATCCTTTTTACGTGAACAGGGTATTGTCTATGAGACAAGTACACCAACAAAATGGTCAAGCAGAACAGTTGAATCGGACACTGCTGGAAAAGACGCAATCTATGCGACTTGAAGCATGTTTACCTGATTCCTGGTGGGAGTTTGCTTTTGCAACTGTTACCCATGTCTATAACCGTACTCCCATTAGATATCTCAAGTGGAAAATGCCTCAGAAGATCTTCACAGGTGAAAAACCTAAAATATCACACCTACATGTCTTTAGTTGTGGAGCATATGTGTACCTCCCCAGTGAAGTTCGTGCAAATAAACTTACATCGCCTCTGAACTCATGGTATTTATTAGGTATGAGGATAATGGCTATAGATTTATTCGCCACATACAAGGGAATGTTATATTCCGCTCTACCCAAGCTATCTTTGATGAAGGACTCTTCCCTAGATATCCATCTTCTCGTCCCAGAGAGCAAATGCCTCCTGGTAGACTAACCCTAGAGATAGAGTCATCAGTACCTGGACCTTTTGGTATAGATGAACCTGCTCTAATACCCTTTCCACCAACACCTGTACATCCTAGACTCCCTAACTCCTCCAATTTCTCCTAATCTGCCAACTTACTCAGAATCTCCATCTTTCTCTCCCCCATTGACACCACCTAAATGGTCATCAGTGAAGATTGAAGATGTTGAAGACGTTGAAGATGTTGAAGATAAAGATGTTGAGATGTATTCCCCAAGCCCTCCTCCTCCTGAAGCTGGTCCCTCACAGTATATACCTCCCCAGGTCCCAACTGTAATACCTCAAAAATGTAGTAGTGACCCACAGCTAGGAGAAGATATTCCTCCTATGAGATATGGCTTGAGGAGATCAACTCGCGAGACTAGAGTCCCTCACAGAGAAGGTAACATATATGGAGAGAATCACCATCCCATAGATGTCTTGAGGTGCCCTGAGTGGCAACAACATCCTGGTAAGGCTGATCCAGATATGGCACACAGAATGCTTGAGAATGCTCACAGACATATTCAAGCGCAGCCTGATACTATCCCAATTGGAGGAGTATACTATCTATACAGTCAATAGGATAATACCATTGAAATAAATGGAATCCGCTATGAAGTTGATTGGGTAGGACAACGACCCATCATAATTGACATAGAGAGAAATAGGATGGATGCTCCACCTCTAGCAGGCGAGTCAGCTACCATAGCTATTACTAATCATATGGTATGCCTTGCAAGAGAAGGGGGAGCAGAGCATATTCACTTTCTCTTGGTACTAAGAGCATCTGAGACTCATTCTCTACCAAAAACCTTTAAGGATGTCACTAAACTACAAGCTGACTCTAAGAAAAGGTGGCTGGAATCTTGCCTTGAGGAGCTGAAATCACTCAAAGACAGAGATGTT
>Ga0153965_1000031_pt1 | contig 19663 bp, 31 predicted proteins | sample TSFL049MetaG_FD_104707 | JGI IMG/M metagenome (GOLD analysis project Ga0153965, IMG submission 104707) | Attine ant fungus gardens microbial communities from Florida, USA - TSFL049 MetaG | ecosystem: Host-associated > Fungi > Mycelium > Unclassified | place: USA: Florida, Paynes | collected... | reverse complement strand
TATATTAAGCACAAAGGCACTACCATATATAGAACAATAGGTAGTAGCATGTGATGATCTGTCCTAGTGCACAGACTATCATAATTCTGTATATAAGAACTCATAGTCTAAGAATTAGACCTCAGACTTAACAATTTCTTTTGTCATTGTCTAAACTTCACATTTTTGAACCACTCAAGTTCTAAAGCACCAATCACAAATAAGTAAAGGGTCTTTTGTGATAGTGATGTCACAGAAAAGTGACTACTAAATAGTATTATAAAGGTATACCTGTTCAAATAAACTATATAAATAGCTGGACCCTCGTTAGCAAGTAGCCTTGCTAATGTTACCCTTTTGGTGTAGTGGTAAACCATATAGTATATGACTACTGGTCCATAGCACAATTGTGACAGTTACATACCTAGTTAGAATAAATACAGACCAGAAAGAGAAAAGAATGGCAAGTTCTCTCTTTTTGTATTCCTTCCTGTATTCTCTTTACTTCAAGGGATCAGTACTCTTACTTGTCTTAGAACAACCTCATGTCATGACTTGGCAAAATGGCTAAGTCATTATTTATGTTTCTTTTTCTTTTCTTTTCTTTTTCTTTTATCTTGGACTTACTACACAGAAGGGAGTGTGGGAAGGTGTCACATCACAATTATCACATAGTCACAGTCACATGACAGGAAGTCACAGTATCACATTACATTGATGTCACATGATAGATCACATGATAGGCATGGGAAAGAAAGTGCATAAACTATATAATAGTTATATAAGTAGTATAGCAAAATCTAACAGAAACTCTATCGAGTTCTCTTTTGTCATGACTTGGCAAAAACGGCTAAGTCATTATTTAATATTCTTTTCCTTTTCTTTTCTTTTATTTTTCTTATTGATGGACGTGTGAGATAAAAGTGACTCATATGGAAGCGCGGGACTTTAATGTAAGGTTAGGGTCAGAAACTTGTATAAGTAGAGTAGAGAATCCAACGGGAACTCTATCAAGTTCTCTTTGTCAAACGCTGAACAAAGAGATAGTTGGCTTAATTCCGGTCATCGGAGTTTGGTTACTGACATCTTTGTCAAATGCTGATAAAAGAGCAGTTGGCTTAATTCTGGCTTAGGAGTTGGCTCACTGACACTAGAACTCGATTCACTTCAGAGCACCATCCACCTTGGACCTTGCTCACTCTCTTATCTCATACAAATCAACCCTTGGCTGCTAATCATTGTGATTGGTAGCCACCTCTATACATAGCTGGGCTCTTGGCTTAAGGGGACTTGTCAATCAGTTAGGAATTAATGGTGGAAGAGTGGTACCAAACTCAGGTATCATTTCTAAGATCTAACCTTACAAATGAGCAGTGTCTAGTAGTTTACTTGTAACCTTTTCTCAGTATAAACCTTGTGCTGCAACTCCATTGTGAGTTGGTACATGCAGAGGAGTAACAGTTATCTTTAGAGGGCCATCTAGATTAGGGATCCCATCCATTGGGTGATAGACAAAGTACTATTAGGGCAGTAGTAAGTAAGACAGTAGGTATCTGGTTGGGTCAAGATCTTGTACCCCAACAGATATAGAATCAAATCATTAACTCTGTACCCTCAGAGACATCACCATGATGTCTCAAACACAATATAACTCTCTCATGAGCAACTTGCTCAACAAAAAGCATACCCTTGCTAAATTAAGGGCAGAACTTGAAGGAAGAAAGGGAAAACTATGTTGATGTTACAAAGGGTTTAGGTACCTGGCCTGAAACTGCAGGAACAAAGGAAGAGAAGAGGAGGGGACAGTTGTTTCCCAAAATAAGTTTGAGGTGTTGAAGAGTAGAGTAATGCAGTGCAAAGTAGAAGAGAGGATGATAAGAAGAGTAGAAGTAGTAGAAGTTAAGTGTTTTAAGTATGGGGAAAGAGGGCATAAATGTAGGGAGTACCCATTGTGGGTGAGAAAGGAAAGAGTGGTGTATGTGGCAATGTAAGAAAGCTAAACTCCAAGCTGGAATTAAGCCAACTGCTCTTTGTTCAGCAATTGACAAAGAGAACCCAATAGAGTTCCTATTAGATTTTCTATACTACTTATACAATTACTACATGGTCTGTGCACTATCTTCCCATGCCTATCATGTGACATCATGTGATGTGATGTGACTATGTGACTATGTGATGTGACACTTTCCCACACTCCATTCTGTGTAGTAAGTCCAAGATAAAGTAAAAGGAAAAGAAAAGAAATATAAATAATGACTTAGCCATTTTGCCAAGTCATGATACCATCTCCCTCTTAAGTTTCCTTGTCCCAAGGAATTTTCTACAACTTGTAGTATGGGTCCATCATGTTGCCCATCTTATCATCATCTTTCTCTATCCATTCTTTAACTCCTGAACTTTCTTTCCCAATTTTTTCTTCTGTAATTGTTTCCATTTCTCCTCATTGCTTTCCTTTTCACCATCTTCAATTTCTTTCCAGCCTTTCCCAATATTCTTGATCATACCTTTTATCTAACCATCCAAATAGTTTTCTTGCTGTAAATTTCCCTGGCAATTCTTCCCTTCTAAATATTCCTTTCTCGCATTTTTGTCTTGCTACGTCTTCCATGTCTTGCTGGTATTCCTTCTCAAATTCTTCAATTGCTTCTTTCACATTTTCCAAATTCTCTCTTCCTTCCCAAGTATCTAACTTTGTTGTGAATCCCTTCCAGCATACCAAGTATTTATCCTTTTCTCTCACTTGTCACTTTGCCCCTCTACTTGCCCTATGTATCTATGTATTCTACTAACATTGACTACTGGATGTATTTTGATTGTGCTAGGTAGTTTTAATTCAACTACATTCAATGATATGATCTTCTTAATCTTATAAGGGCCTACGAATCTCTCTGTCAACTTTTCTGTTCTCCTTCTAACTATCTAGTACTTTAAATCCTTAGTACTCAACATCACTAAGTTCCCTACTTTATAGTCATCTACTTCTCCTCTCTTCCTGTCTATGTATTTCTTTATTTCTTCTTGCACTCTCCCTAGCACTGCTTTTGCCTCCTCCTGTATTTCTTTCATTTTCTCAATGAATTTTTCTGCTCCCTCATACTTCCCCTTCTTTCTTCCCTCAAACCCCATCCTGGGATCTTGCCCGTAGATTGTCTTAAAGGGCAATGTCTGAGTACTCAAGTGCATTTTATTATTGTATGCAAACTCTGCCGTTCCCAACCATTCTGGCCACTGTTCTTGTCTATGATCAATGAACATTCTTAAGTACTGTTCCAACTCCTGATTAACCCTCTCTGTTTGTTTGTCTGTCTAAGGGTGAAACACCATTGACAATTTACTCTTGACCCCCAGCATCCCATTCAACTCTCTCATTAGTCCTGCCACAAATTGAGGCTCTTATCTGAGATGATACTTTCAGGTAGCCCATGCAACTTCTACACATTATCTCTGAATAACCGTGCTAATCCTTCTGCCAAGGTTTTCTCTGTAGTAGGTATGAAATATACTATTTTAGTTAACCTATTGATTACTACTAAGATTGAGTTGTATCCCTGAGCTAAAGGTAGCTTTGTGATAAAGTTTGCTGATATGTGTGTCCAGGGTTTTTCCAGAATAGAATTGGGCATTAGTTTGCCCACTGGTGGTTCTGTGTAATTTTTATTTCACTGGCAAGCGTCGCACTCCTCCACATATCTCTTCACCTCTTTGGTCACTCCTAGCCACCAAAAGTTCTGGGTAACCAATTCTACTGTCTTTTACTGTTCCCCATGATCTCCTACTGGCGTATTGTGATGTAGCTTGATTATTTCTGTTCTAAGCTTATCATCTTTTGGTACATAGACCTTCCCTTCTTTGTACATAATGCCGTCAACCTCTCTCTACTCTTTATCCCTTAACATTTTTACTCCTGCTCTTTTCATTTCTTCTACTGCCTTTACCACCTCGTCATCTTTTACTTTCAACTTCCTCACTTCTTCTAGTAGATCTACCCCATCTACTATTATTTCTACCACCTCTGTTCTTTTTACTTCTAGCCACTTTGGTTTCACCATTGTCTCATTCTCATTGTCCTTTTCCACTCCAACCTCCTAATCTAGTCTCCTACTGAGACTGTTTGCTTTTCCCATCTTGCTTCCTGGAACATGTTTTAACATAAAGTTGAACCTAGATAGGTACAAAGCCCATTGTATTTGTCTTTGATTCAACTTCTATGCTTTCATGAAGTATTCAAGGTTCTTGTGATCTGTCCATATCTCAAATTTAACTGTTGCTCCTTCCAGGAAGTGTCTCCATGCTTCTAAGTATCTAACGACTGCTAATATCTCTTTGTTATATATCTCATAGTTTCTTTCTGTATCACTTAGAGATTTAAAAATGAAAGCAACTGGTCTCTATTTTTCATCTAAGCACTTCATTGAGAGTACTCCTCCAGTAGCATAATTTGAAGCATCAACTTCTACCCTAAATTCCTTGTTTAAATCTGGGACCACTAATACTAGTCTGCTAGTAAAGATCTTTTTCAGCTTGTCGAATACTTTCTGTTGCATTTCCTTCCATCACCACTTCTCATCTTTTCATATAAGCACATTCATTGGCCTAGCTATTTAAGCAAAATCTTTAATGAACCTCCTGTAATAGTTTGCGAGGCCCAAGAATTTTCTGATGTCTTTCACATTTTTTGGCTATGGCCAACTAAGTACTCCATCCACTTTCTCTACCTCCATTTCTATTCCATTAGGTCCTATGACGACCTCTAAGAATCCTATTTTTCTTGCCTTCCACACACATTTTTCTGGCTTAATATACAAGTTGTTCTCCTCCAACCTTCTCAGTATTTCCTTCACAATTTCATCGTGTCCTTCTTTCATTTCCATTTCTACCAACACATTGTCTAAAAACGCTGCTACTTTTCCCTCATTAATTAAATCCCTTAAGATTTCATTCATCATTGCCTAGAACGTAGCAGGTGAATTTGTCATCCCAAAGAACATTACTGTTGGCTTGAAGAAACCTATATGCATTGTGAATACTCTCTTTTATTCATCCTCCTTTTTTATTCTCACATTATTGAACCCCCACCTAAGATCTATTTTGGTGAACACTTTCTTCCTTCCCATGTTATCGATCAGCTCAGTGATCAATGGGAGTGGGTAGTTGTTCTTTATTGTCTGGTCGTTCAGGTTACAGTAGTCCATTACCATCCTCTTGCTACCATCTTTCTTGCCCACAAAAAACACCGGTGACATTTGAGGTGATTTTGAGGGTCTGATATACCCTTTTCTTAGCTGATCCTCCATGAATTTCTGGACTTCTTCCCTTTCATTTTTGGATAATAGGTAAATCCTTCCTTTTTGTAGTTTAAATGTCTCTTTGAGATCTATAGCATGATCCCAAGTTTTCCTAGTTGGTATCCTCTCCAACTCTACCTTCCCAAATACCTTCTTCTACTTTAGAAATCTTTTTGGAATCATTTCCTCAATTTTCCTGTGGTTTTCCTTTATCTTTTCCTCTTTTCCCCAATTCTCCTTGTTATCTATTGCCTATTTGACAATTTTCTCTTCCTCTAGGGTCACTGCCCTTTTGACCTTCTCGTTCTTTTGACTCTTTCCACCACATAATGATAGGCATCTTGTCATTTTAACTTCTCTTATTTTCCAATTTATCTCAGGGTTATGTACTGCCAGCCATGGCATCCCCAGGATTATCTCTGTTTTTTCTAAATCACACACATCTATCCTCATTTTTTCTATATGGCCTTTATAATATATATTGCACTCTACTTGGTGTGTAATGGCCCCTCCACTATTGTTTGTTCCATCTACATTTCTGACCATTATTGGCCTATCCAACTTCTGCAGCTTGAACCCATACCTAGCTGCTATTCTCTTGTCCATAAACATCCCTGTGGCACCACTATCCAAGAGTGCCTTTATGGTTATGCCCTTATGCATATCCAACTTTTCTATTCCAATAGTTATCCATACTTCTCTTAGCATTTTAAAGGTTCTTCTGACCTCCCTTTGACTACCCCCCTCTTTGGCTGTGCTTTCTGACTCTCTTGGTTGTGCACTGCTTTGCTGCACTTTCTGACTCTCTTGGTCATGCACTACTTTGCTGCACTTTTTCCTCTGTGGGGTGCGCTGTCTTTCCTCTACATTCATACTATTTCATCTTTTCTAATTTTCTTCTGGAGATTATTCCCTGTCCCCTATTGTCTTCCACATAACATCCCTGATTTCCACACCTCTCGCAAGCTAGGTACAAAACCACTACCTCTCTCATACACCATTTTAGATCCCATAATTGCGCCTCTTCTAGGATGCCTTTTCCACAGTGCTCCTCTACTCTCTTTTTTAACTCTTCTACTGAGCTTCTCTTCTACCCTTGCTACGCTTCTTGTGGCTTGGCCACGTGTGCCACCTCATCTTCCTCTACTCTCCTTAGCCTTTTTTCTTCTTCCTGTACCTTTTTCCTGATAGGACATGCCAGTCTCCTCTCTTGCTGCACCTTTTGTGGTATTGCTACATGCGCCGCCTTCTTCATCTGCTTCCATAGTGAATACTTCCTGCACTTGTGTCCTTCCTCTTCACACTTAAAACACTCAACCTCTACCCTCTCCTACTTTCTTATCATCCTCTCCTTTACATTGCACTGCATCACCCTACTTGATAACATTTCAAATTTATTTTTGAGAGTGGCTCCTCTCTTCTTCTTTCCTTCCTTATTCCTGTAATTTCAGGCCAGGTGCCTAAACTCTTTGCAACCCCAACATTCTTGTTCCTTTTTTTCTTCTAATTTTGCCCTTAATGAAGTAAGGGCATGCTTTTGTTTGAGCAAGTTGCTCATTAATGAATTGTATTGTTGCAAAGACATAGTGCTATGTCTCTGCAAGGGTACAGAAGTAATGTTGATTCTTGCTAATTACAACTATGTCTGCTGGGGTGCAAGATCTTCACCCAGCCAGGTACCTACTGCCCTACTAACTACTGCCTTAATAATAGGGTTAGACTATCACCTCAAGGAGAGGATCCCTACTCTAGACAACCTTCTAGAAGTAACTGTCACTTCTCTGCATGTACCACTCACAATGGAGTGCAGCACAAGGTTTCTACTAAGAAAACAGTAACTAATAACACCACCTAGTTGCAAGGTCAGGTCTAGAACACAATGCCTGGGTTTGGTACCGCATCTCCACCTGCAGTCCCTAACTGACTGCAAAGTCCCCTTAAGCCAAGGGCCTAGCTATATATGGAGGTGGCTAGTGATCATGATGACCACCAGCCAAGGGTTAATTTATATGAGAGTAAGAGTAAGCAAGGTCCAAGGCAGACAGTGCTCAAGAAGTAGATATCAAGTTCTAGTGTAAGAAAGCTAAACTCCAAGCCAGAATTAAGCCAACTGCTCTTTGTTCAGCAATTGACAAAGAGAACTTGATAGAGTTCCTGTTAGATTTTCTATACTACTTATACAATTACTACATGATCTGTGCACTATTTTCCCATGCCTATCATGTGATATCATATGATGTGACATTGTGACTCCCTGTCATGTGACTGTGACTATGTGACACTTGTGACATAACACTTTCCTACACTCTCTTCTGTGTAGTAAGTCCAAGATAAAGTAAAAGGAAAAGAAAAGAAATATAAATAATGACTTAGCCATTTTGCCAAGTCATAATAGGCAAGACCACAAAAGGCACAGCAAGAAGAGAGACCAGCACACCCTGTGAAGGGAGAAGCACAGAAAAGAAGGTTGAGGAGGACAGTGGAAAAAGAGGCAGCACATGTGGCTGAGCTACAAGAAACGCAGCAAGGGTAAAGGAGGAGTTCAGTAGTAGAGTTGAGAAGGAGAGTAGAGGAGTATTGTGGCAAGGGAGTGCCAGAAGAAGCATGCCTACTGGAGTTAGGATAGTACATGAAAGAAGTGATAGTGATATACATATAGTACAAAAGATATAGAGAGAAGAGATATCATGTGAAGGAAAATAGGAGACAAAGGATAATCAAGGACAAGCAGGGATGGTATGGGTGTATAAGGAAGGTGGCATAGCCCAAAGAGGCAAAAGCACAGCAAGGCAGCACATGACCAGGAGAGTGTTATAAGAGCCCCAAAAAGGAAATAATTTCCCATGCATTTGAACACTTGATCTACAATATCAAGTCATACAACAGAGTCAAGATATAAATAGCATGGGAACTTAGGTAATCTGATCAGGTGACAAGGACATGTGATCATAGAACATTCCAAAAGGACACATGACTGTGGACTAAGTAGTGTATAGCCACTTGTAAAATAGTATAAGTAGTCAAGCAATCCAACAAAAAACTCCATCGAGTTCTTTCTGAACATCTACCTAGGGTGATTACTAAGAGCTATCACAGCCTGTCAATAACAGAGAGTTGGAAAGCACAGCAAAAGAGGAGGGTAGCTGAAAGGAGATCAGGAGAACTTTCAAAGTGCTGAGAGAGATATGGTTAAATATTGGGATGAAGAAAATAGACACACATGAAGGTGTAATGGTAAAAGCGCTCTTAGACAGTGGCAGAACAGGAATGTTCATAGATAAGAGAACAGCAGCAAAATATGGGTTTAGGCTGTAAAAACTAGAAAGACCAATAGCCATTAGAAATGTGGACGGGACAAATAATAGTGAAGGGGCCATTACGCACCAAGTAGAGTGCAATGTGTATTACAAAGGCCATATAAAAAGAATGAGGATAGATATGTGCAACTTAGAAAAGATAGGAGTGATTCTGGGAATACTATGGTTGGCAGCACATAACCCAGAGATAAATTGGGAAACTGGGGAAGTCAAAATGATGAGATGCCCACCCCTGTGTGGTGAAAGAAGTCCAAAGAAAGAGAAAGTCAAAAGGGTAGTAACCCTAGAGGAAGAGAAAATTGTCAGATAGGCAATAGATGATAAAGAAGATTGGAGAAAGGAAGAGGAGATAGAGAAAGACCATAGGAAAATCAAGGAAATGGTCCCAAAAAGGTTTTTGAAGTAAAAAAAGGTGTTTAGGAAGATAGAGTCAAAGAGGATGCTGACCAGAAAAACTTGGGATCATGCTATAGATCTCAAGGAGATGTTTAAACTATGAAAGAGAAGGATTTACCCATTATTGAAAAATGAAAGGGAAGAAGTCCAGAAGTTCATGGAAGATCAATTGAGAAAGAGATATATCAGACCTTCTAAATCACCTCAAATGTTGCCAGTTTTCTTTGTGGGTAAAAAGGATGGAAGTAAGAGGATGGTGATAGACTACCATAACCTGAATGATCAGACAATAAAGAACAACTACCTGCTCCTATTAATCACTGAGTTAGTCAACAACATAGGGAGCAAGAAAGTGTTTACTAAAATAGATCTTAAGTAAGGGTTCAACAATGTGAGAATAAAAGAGGGAGATAAGTGGAAGGGAGCATTTATAATGTACATTAGTTTCTTTGAACCAATGGTCATGTTTTTTGAAATAACAAACTCACCAGCAACATTCCAAGCAATGATGAACAAAATTCTGAGAGACCTGATAAATTAAGGGAAAGTAGCAGCATTTGTAGATAATGTATTGGTGGGGACGGAAATGGAGGACAGCTATGATGAAATTGTGGAAGAAATATTGAAGAGGTTAGAAGAGAACAACTTGTATGTCAAGCTGGAGAAATGTATGTGGAAGGCAAGGAAGATAGGGTTCTTAGAAGTCATCATTGGACCCAATGGAATAGAGATGGAAGCAGAAAAGGTAGATAGGATACTCAGTTGGCCAGAACCAAAAAATGTGAAAGATGCCAGAAAGTTTTTAAGCCTTGCAAATTATTACAGGAGGTTCATCAAAGACTTCACTCAAGTAGCAAGACCAATGAATTGCTAATAAGGAAAGATGAGAAGTGGCAGTGGGGAGAAAAACAACAGAAAGCATTTGACAAGCTGAAACAAGTCTTCATGACAAAGCCAGTATTAGCAGCACTAGACTTAGATAAAGAGTTCAGAGTAGAGGCTGATGCATCAAACTATGCTACTGGAGAAGTACTGTCAATAAGGTGCTCAAACAAAAAAAGAGACTAGTCACTTTTATTTCCAAGTCTCTTAGTGAAACAGAATGAAACTATGAGATTGTCAGCATCTAAACCCCAATGACCAGAATTAAGCCAACTGTCTCTTTGTTCAGAGTTTGACAAAGAGAACTCGATGGAGTTCTCGCTCATTTTTCTACTACTTATACACTTTACTACTATGGCTATGTGCTTGCTCTCCCATGGTCCTCATGTTACTCTCATCATGTGACACACTGTGACTGTGATCTGTGACATGACCATCTGTGACCCTCCATCACCCATTTGTGACATTGTGACAAAGTCACATGATACTTTCCCACACTCCATCTTGTAGTTAGCCATTTTGCCAAGTTATGACAGAGATACATGACGAGAAGATGTTAGTAGTCATCAGGTGCTTAGAAGTATAGAGACATTTCCTAGAAGGGGCAATAGAAAAATTCAAGATTTGGACAGATCATAAGAACCTTGAATACTTTATGAAGGTGCAAAAGTTGAATAGAAGATAAGCAAGATAGGCCCTATACTTGTCTCACTTCAATTTCACTTTAAAGCATGTTCCAGGAAGTAAGATGGGGAAAGCAGACAGTCTGAGCAAGAGACTAGACTAGGAGGTTAGAGTAGAAAAAGACAATAAGGATGAGACATTAGTAAAACCAAAGTGGTTGGAAGTAAGAAGAACAGAGGCAGTAGAAATAATAGTAGACAGGGTAGATCTACTAGAGGAAGTAAGAAAATCAAAAGTAAAAGACAATGAGGTAGTAAAGACAGTAGAAGAAATGAAACAAGCAGGGGTAAAGATATTAAGAGATGAGGAATAGAGAGAAGTAAATGGCATAATGTACAAAGAGGAAAAGGTGTATGTGCCAAAAGACGATAAATTGAGAGCAGAAATTATCAGGCTACATTATGACATACCAATCAGAGGCCATAGAGGCCAGTGGAAAATGGTAGAATTAGTCACCAGGAACTTCTGGTGGCCTAGAGTGACTAAAGAGGTGAAGCAATATGTGGAGGGATGTGATGCTTACCAATGCAACAAAAACCACACAGAATAGCCAGCAGGAAAGTTAATGCCGAACTCAATTCCAGAAAAACCTTAGGCACATATATCGGCAGACTTCATCACAAAGCTGCCTTTAGCCCAGGAATACTATCACAAATGGCTACTCACTGATTTGTGACTGATGGTTTGGATATTTGAAAAGCTCAAAAAAGCAAAGTTAGACAAGCAGCAAATGATGTTGTTAAGTCTGAGGTCTAATCCTTAGACTATGAGTCCTTATATACATAATTGTGATGGTCTATGCACTAGTACAGATCATCACCTGATTACTACCTATTGTTCTACATATGGTAGTGCCTTTGTACTGGAATAATGATAACCTAACCATATGGAGGCTGTACTTTGTTCTAAGAAAAGGACAGATGACTATCTATGGGTAATTAATAAAGTCCATGTGCAAACATTGAGGCCTTCATATCTCCACTAATATTAATTACCTTGAGGTCATTCTAGGCTCATTCTGAGCGTTATGAAGAAGGCTTCTTCTGAGCCTAGAACCAAAGCATCGATCATGGCGGTTTCCAAGATATTAGCAATTTAATAAATGGTAACATGGTGGTTACCAGTTGATCTGCTTAATATCTTGGCCATTATTGATCACCTCGAGACATGACTGGTATCTATCAAAAGGTCTTCTTAAGGGCTTTAAGCTGGCCTTAAGACCGTGGGAATCGTCGAAGAATTGGTGGAGATATGACCAAATGAAATTTGTGACAATACTATCTTGTTATTATGCAAGTAGCCCAAAGGCTACTCCCACACTATTCTTACATGGTCTGTGTACTAAAGTTCCACAATCACCTGATCTAATCACATGATATAGTTTACTTAAGGTTCCCATCCTATTTATGGCTTTATCCCATTATATGTCTTGAGATTGTGGATCAACTATTCAAAAGTGTAGAAAGTTATTTCCTTTTTGGGGCTCTCATAACACAACATCTTATTTTTGTTGTCCTTTTCTATGCCTACTTCCCAGTCTGGCCTCCTACTTAGACTGTCTGCCTTTCCCATCTTGTTTCCTAGAATATGTTTCAATGTAAAATCAAATCTAGATAGGTATAAAGCCCATCTCACTTGTCTTTGATTTAATTTCTGCATCTTCATCAAGATTTTTGTCATCTGTTCAAATCTTAAATCTAGTTGTTGCTTCTTCCAGGAAGTACCTCTATGTCTTCAAGCATCTGACTATTGCCAACATTTCTTTATTATGTATTTTGTAATTTCTTTCTGTATCACTTAATGATTTAGAAATAAAAGTAACTGGTCTCTACAATTCATTAGAGCATTTCATTGATAACATTCCTCTAGTAGCATAGTTTAAAGCATCTGCTTTCACCCTAAATTTCTTATCTAGATCAGAGGCTGTTAATACTAGTCTGGTAATAAAGATTTGAGTTCATCAAATGCTTTTTTCTGTTTGCTTTCCTACTGCCACTTCACATCTTTCTTTGTTAATGTATTCATTGGTCTAGCTGCTCAAGTGAAGTCCTTAATGAACCTTCTATAATAGTTTGCAAGGCCCAAAAATTTTCTAACATCTTTCATGTTCTTTGGTTCTAGTCAACTGAGTACTCCATCCACCTTTTCCTTCTTTATCTCTATTCTATTAGGCCCTATTACCACTCCTAAGAACCCAATTCTTTTCATCTTCCACACACATTTCTCTGGCTTGACATACAAGTTGTTTTCTTCTAATCTCCTTAACACTTCTTCTACAATCTCATCATGTTCTTCTTCTGTTTCTATTCCTACTTACACATCATCTACAAATGCTGCTACTTTTCCTTTGTTAATTAGATCTCTAAGGATTTTGCTCATCATTTGCTTGGAATGTTGCCAGCAAATTTGTCATCCCAAAGAACATAACAGTTAGCTTAAAGGATCCCATATGCATTGTAAACACTTCTTTCTATTTGTTCCCTTCCTTTATCCTTATATTGTTGAATCCCTACCTTAGATCCATTTTAGTGAATATTTTCATACTCCCCATATTATCAATTAAGTCCATAATCAATGGGAGTGAATAATTGGTTTTTACTGTCTGGTCATTTAGGTTATGGTAGTCTATTACTATCCACTTGCTTCCATCTTTCTTCCCTACAAAGAATACTAGCAATGTTTGAGGAGATTTTGATGGTCTGATGTATTCTTTTCTTAGTTTGTCATCTACAAACTTCTGGACCTCCTCTCTTTTATTCTTGGACAGAGGGTATATTCTTCTCTTCTGTGGTTTAAATGTCTTTTTGAGATCTATAGCATGATCCCAAGTTTGCCTGGTTGGTATCCTCTCAGATTCCACCTTTCCAAACACTTTTCTCTACTTCCAAAATTTCCTTGGGACTATTTCTTTGATCTTCCTATGATTCTCTTCTATTTCTTCTTTTTTTCCCCAATCTTCCTTATTGTCTATTGCTTATCTGACAATTTCCTCTTCCTCTAGGGTTACTATTCTCTTTTTCCTTTTAACTTTTCTTTTTTCCTTTGTTTGCCCTATTCTACCACACAAGAGTGGACACCTTATCATTTTAACCTCTCTAGTATCCCAATTTATTTTTGGGTTGTGTGCCTATAGCTATAGCATTCCTAGTATTACTTCTGTCTTTCCTAAATTGCACATATCCATCCTCATTCTTTTTACATGGCCTTTATAGTACACATTCACTTCTACTTGATGTGTAATGGCTCCTCCACTGTTATTTGTCCCATTAACATTTCTGACCATTATTGGCCTTTCTAGTTTCTGCAGCCTAAACCCATGTTTTGCTACTGTTGTTAAAGAGGCTGTTACTGCTAGGATTTTTCCTTGTTCTTTTTTTTATTAGATAGTTCCCTAATTACTATATAAACTCTTTTGATAAAGCAAGTGTATGATCTCCTAAAAAAGCACTCTAGCTAACACTATGTTTCAGCACAGTGTCTCTTGTGCAAATTTGTGGGAAAATAAATTTAGAAGTTCAAGATGAAAAGAAGTTGTTTAAATAAAGTTTTGCCAATATACCATGGTAGCGGTGATGTTCAAAATCTGATTCTTAATTCTAGACTACTGTTCTTGCCCTATGCCTGAGTTCTGCCTGCCTAGTATCACCCTAACACCCTGTTTCAAAGTTGTCCTCACAGTAGCACTCTCTGGCTATGTAATCAGACTATCCTCACAGTAGTACTCTTAGCTATATGATCAGATATGAAACTTTGAATCCTCTTTGTATAACTCAACTTCCTAGCAATGCCAAACTCTGTTTAGAGCTCCTATGACATTGCCCTTATAGCTAAGTTACTTGTTCTATAGTCTTTTTGGTTTTGACTTAGTCTTGAGTCAAAGCAACTTAATCACTGATCTGATCAGTCTAAAAATAGATTTCCACTTTTGAATAGAGGAAAGAGACAACTGAGATTGCTTGCTCTCTTCCTTCTAAATAGGGGTTTTTATAGGCTTAGAGAAATATAAAGAAAATATATAGAAAAATAGAAAAAAAATAAACCCAGTCATAAATCTATTAATACAATGATTGTTCCAGTTGTGATAGAGAGTCCCATATCTTCTTGTCTTTTCTCAATTATTTTCTATTGGTTTTGCCAGATCTGTTCTGTTCTTGCCAAGTTACTAGGTTATCTACCACTGCCTCTGCAGTGATCTCTTCTTGCTGTGGCTTATCTTAGCAACTCAGGACCTGTCTCTTTTTCCTTTCTTGCCTAGAGAGTTTTGGGTATTGTTGCCACAGCTCTCTGAGGCTTCTTTGTTTCTGATCATAGTAGATTAGTTTTAATGTGGTCCTATTTTTAGCCATCACTAATCAAGTAATGCCATATCCTATTTTTTGCTAGGCCACCAGTTCTGTTCTTTGATAATAGACATCTCCTTGGACTTTTTCACATAAGACTTCTTTTTCCTAACTAAGCTACTATTCTCAGCAATAATACCATGGGACCACAGGCTCGACTTTCCTGGTTCTCAAGTGTTTGGCCTGTTAGTAGTAGTGACCTTATATCTCTGAGTATATTGCTATATAGCTAAGTAACCAGCTTTATAAGTAGTAGTCCTCTGTACCTTTCTTGCTATCTAGCAGGTGATATTATCTTAGTTCTTATTTTTGGGGTGTGAAGTCACAAAATGTCACAAACTTCATTTGGCAATATCTCCATCAATTCTTCAATGATTCTTATGGTCTTAATGGCTATGAAAAGCCCTTAAAAAGACCTTTTGATTGATGCTAATCACATCTTGAGGCAATCAGTATTGGCCAAGATATCAAGCAGATCAATAGGTAACTACTATATTATCATTTATTAAATTACTAATATCTCAGAAACTACCATGATTGATGCTTTGGTTCTAGGCTCAGCAAAAGCCTTTTCTATAATACTCAGAATAAGCTTAGAACAACTTCAAGACAATTAATAGTAGTGGAGATATGAAGTCCTCAATGTTTGCATATAGACATTAATTAATTACCCATAGATAGTCATCTGCCTTTAATTAGAACAAAGAACAACCTCCATATAGTTAAGTTATTGTATTTTAGAGTACAAAGGCACTGCCATATGTAGAACAATAGGTAGTAGCATGTGATGGCCTATTCTAGTACATAGACCATTATAATTCTGTATATAAGGACTCCTTGTCTGAGGGTTAGACCTCAGACTTAACAACTTCTTTTGTTACCATCTAAACTTTGCTTCTAAAAACCCTTTGAGCTCTAGAATCCATAATCACAAATAAGTAAGTGACCATTTGTGATACAAAATTTGTTTAATTTTAGGCCTGGATATATTTCAGGCCTCATACTATTCTTTTATTCATAAACATCCCTGTTGTGCTACTATCCAAGAGCACTCTAACTGTATTCAGCTATACTTTTTTCAACATCTTGAAGGTTCTTCTGATCTCCCTTTGCTTATCTCTCTCTTTTACTGTGCTTTCCAGAGCTCTTGTCTATGCACTGCTCTGCTATGCATCTCTCTCTATGGGGCACATCACCTTTCTCTCTTCTCTCTTTGGACATCCACACTACTTCAGTTCTTCTAACTTTCTCCTAGAAATCACCCTCTGTCCCATGTTTTTTTTTCCACATGATATTCCTGCTTCCCATACTCCTCACATACTAAGTATGATACTACTATCTCCTTAGTATACTACCCTAACTCCAGTAGGCACACCTCATTAGGGATGCCTTCCCCACAGTGTTCCTGCACTTTTCATTATAAAATATGTACTAGACTTCTCCTTTATCCTTTTTGCTGTGCTTCTTGTGGTCTTGCCACATGTACTACTTTTTCCTCTCTTTGTCTTCTCTTCTCTTCCTTCCTAAGGGAGTATTCCCTGCATTTTTCTCCACACTTGAAGCATTCTACTACTACCTCTTCCTGTTTTCTTATTATTCTATCCTCTATCCCACATTACATCACCCTACTTGTCAATACCTCAAATTTATTTTGAGGAACAATTTTCCCCTTTTCTTCTCCTCCTCTATTCCTGTAGTTTTGGGCCAAGTGCCTAAACTTCTTATAGCAATGACACAGCTTTTCCTGTCTTTCTTCTAATTCTGCCATTAATTTAGCAAGGGCATGCTTTTGATTGAGCATACTACTCATAAAAGAGTTATATTGCTGTTGAGATGTCATGGTGATATCTCATAGGTACAGATTTAATGTTAAGTCTTGCTATATACTTTTATGTCTGCTAGGGCACAAGATCTTCATCTAGCCAGATGCCTAATGCCCTACTAACTACTACCTTAATACTAGGGTTATACAATCACCTCAAAGAGAGGATCCCTACTCTAAACAGCTTCCTAGGAATAACTGTTACTTCTTTGCATGTACCACTCACAATAAAGTGCAGTACAAGGTTTATACTAAGAAAATAGTAACTAATAACACCACCCAGTTGTAAGGTCAGGTCTAGAACACAATGCCTGTGTTTGGTACCATGTTGTTAGTGACTAGATAAAGGGAACAAAACAAAAACAAAAACACATATGAAATGGTATACAAATACAATCTCAGAAGTGCAGGCTGTCTAAAGGCACAAAGTGCCATAGACAGTGATATTGGGGTGAATACACCACCTGCTTCTTCTGGCACATGGAGGAGAAGTATAAACACAAATGAACCTATGAGCCTAGGGTCAACCCATGGTTCTAGACCCCAGAATACAACAGCGAGAGCCATCTCCACCACTGCTTGTAGAGGTTTGGCAACTGAGAGAGTAACACTAGAACCCCAAAGACAAAGACAAATGACCATAGAAAAAGTAACAACTACACTTATAAGCAAAATAGACTCATGGAAAATAGCATCACTCAATGTCAAAGGAAAAAGATACTCAAACAAAAAATCCAAGTACAAGGATATAGCAACAACCATACAACTTAAAAAGATCACAATACTTGTAATATAGGAAACAAAACTCAAAGAAAAAGAAAAAGAGAATATAATGAAAGAAAACCCAAGAATAACCATAATCAGTAACAATAATGATAGTAAAGCAGGAGTTGTCTTCATAATTAACAACAACAATATAAAAGAAGACATAGAAAACAAATGGAACCATACAATTATAATAAAAGGAAGAGTCTCAACTATAGAGATAAGAAAAAATGAACAAAACTACATATTAATGAATGTATATATGCCAAATGACCAAAAAGGAAAAATGGAGACCATAAATAAAATAAAAGAACACATAAAAACAATAGAAAACCCAAACAACCTGATAATAACAGAAGACTTCAACTTTGTAACTGATGCTCTGATTTGTATACACACAAGGAAAAAGCCTAGCAAGAATTGATAGAATATACACTATGAAGAAAATATATGAGTCAACTGCAGAATGGACAATAGAAGAAAACAATGGAATATCAGATTACCAAATAATAACCACTACGATACATAGCATGAACCTTCCCTCTATAGAAAAAGGTCTATGGAAACTAGATATAGAAATAATCAAATGGAACCCTTTCAAAAACCAAATAAGAAAACTACTATTAGAAACAGAGAAAAAGATAAACAACACTGAGAATCAAGAAACATCAAAATTAGAAATATGGATAAAAACAAAGAAAGAAATCATGAAAATAGGAAAAAAAGAATCAATTAACTGATGAAGAATGTTAACAAAAAAGAAAAATGACCTACAAAGAAAAATTAGAGTAGAAGGAAAAAACAATAGCAATGACTCACAAAAACAATCAAAGATAATAGAACTGATGAGAGAACTAAATAAAAACAGAAAAAGAAGAATTGAAACCGCATAGATGATAGCCAAAGCAAAATATATAAAAAAAGGACAAAAAAGTACAAAATACTTCTTTAACATCAAAAAAGACAAGAAAGACCCATCAATAATCAAAGCCCTACAAAACAAAAATGAAAAGATAATAAACGACACAAATGAAATGTGCAAAATAGCTGCCAAATACTACCAATTCCTACAAAAAGCACCAGAGAGACAAAATGAAGATGATCAAAAAATCAATGAAACACTAAAGAATATTACCAATAGATTAGAAACAGATGACTAAGAGAAACTTGAAAAACAAACAGATAAATATGAAATAAAGAAAGCAATAAGAGCAAGTCAGAATAGCAAAGTACCAGGAATTAATGGAATCCCATATGAGTTTTACAAAGTATGGATGAAAGAATATGAAGACTATAAGGATAGAGAAGGATCAAGAAACCCCAAAAAACCAACCATGGATATAACAAAGATTTTAAAAGAAGTATACAATGAGATAGAAAATATAGGTGTAAAAAACCAAAATTTCATACTAGGAACAATGTTCCTCTTATACAAAAAGAAAGAAAAAAGAAAGATAGAAAACTACAGACCAATCACATTAACTAACACAGACTATAAAATTTTAACAAAAACAATTGCCACAAAACTTGGAAAACTTGCACATAAGATAATACACCCAAACCAAGCAGGATTCATCCCTAAGAGAGGATTATATGACCATATAAGAATAACAGAAGCTATGGTTAATTATTGCGAAATCTATGAAGAAGATGGCTACATAATGGCCTTAGACCAAGAAAAAGCATATGACAAAATAGCCCATGACTACCTGTGGAAAACCCTAGAACAATTTAATTTCCCAAAAAGATTTATATTCAAAATCAAAGAACTATACAAGAATACAAGAACAATAGTATCAGTCAATAAAATGCTACTAGAGGCAATAAGAATAGAAAGAGAAGTTAGACAAGGATGCCCAATGTCATGCCTACTATATAATATAGCCATAGAACCACTAGCAGAAATGATCAGAAAATCAACACTCAAAGGATTTAGAATCAAAGGAATACAAGAAAGGACCTTAGTATCACTTTTTGCAGATGATACACTAGTATATATGAACAAAAAAGACAAGAAACAAATCCTAGAGAACATAATAAACACCTTCTGTAAAGCATCAACAGCAAAGCTCAATAAAGAAAAGACTGAAATACTACCAATAGGATCTGAGAAATATAGAAAACTAGTAATAGAAAAAAGACAAACATCTGAATCAGAAGAAGACAAAATATCTGAAGAAATAAGGATTGTTA
>Ga0153965_1000030_pt1 | contig 19718 bp, 23 predicted proteins | sample TSFL049MetaG_FD_104707 | JGI IMG/M metagenome (GOLD analysis project Ga0153965, IMG submission 104707) | Attine ant fungus gardens microbial communities from Florida, USA - TSFL049 MetaG | ecosystem: Host-associated > Fungi > Mycelium > Unclassified | place: USA: Florida, Paynes | collected... | reverse complement strand
GAATTTGATTTTGAGCAGATCCAGCGGGTTTAGACAAAGCGTAGTCACAATTCCTGCACCGATGCCAGCGACTGCATGATCCTATGATTATTGCAGAGGGAGCCAATTGACAGTAACTCGGCAAGAACATACAATAGCAGTGGTGGCAAAAAAACTCGATGGCTGCTGTTTCATACCAGCAACGTCAGTTGCGAAAATAGGAATGAAAAGCTGAATGCATCAATCAAATACGCCATGTGACTAATTACTAGATCCAGAATTTCTGTTCTGCAACTAGCGGAGGGCAAGACATTGTAACGACACTGTTTTTTTTCAAAAAAATCAGCAATTTATTACACGGGACTCGATGGTAGACCATGGCAGGACTTGAGCTTTCCTCGATTCCTTTTACCATCACCATCCCCTGGGGCAAGATGACCCCTGGGGGTTGTACTCTACCCAACACCTCTCACTAATATTGTCATAACGTCACCTATCCACTTTATTTCTCATTGCCCTTTGGGGCAGCACATTTGTGCATTTATGCATTGGGGGCATGACTACCACAGCATGTTCCCCTTGCACCCACTCTTTGCTAAGGCTGGAAGAGGGCACCATCTGGGGACTGAACTAATGGCTGGAGGGAATCCACTCTCGAAGAGAATCCTATGAACACTCTGTCACTGAACAACACCCATACAGAAGAGCTCCCTATAGCTCACCACAAATACACATGTTCCTCTACAAAATCCAGGTATCACCTTTGGGAAGTATATTAGGGCATGGTAGGTACAAAGATGAGCTGATTCAAGCTCTCTCTCTCAGGGTGGGATATCCCTGAGGGAGTCACTGGTACCCTTGAAAAGGGATTTGACCAGAGTACTCATCTTAGTATCTGTCACCTGATCCCAATGGGATTGTTCCATGATGATCAAGTTCTATGGCAGAAGCTAAAGGCTAGGATGGGGCAGTGGATATTGCGAATGGAAGGGGTAGGGAAGTCTTTAGGTGGGTAAATGTTTTTGGAAGGTAGATATTTGGTGGTAAAGAGTCTGTCATTCAATGTAGTTTTCTCATTTTTCACTGTCTAGGCTACTAACTACATGTTGGTACTTAGGAGGCATGCTTACAACACATGCTGCAGGGTCTGCTACCACGCCCCTGATTGCCTCCTGCTCATTTGTATTTAGAGTAGTTGGCTTTATAATTGATGATTTAAAAAAAAATGATAGACTGTGATAGTTACACAAGGTTACTACTTAAATTATAAAAAAGAAAAAGGGGAATAGGAGAAGTGATAGCTACAATGTTACTAGCTAGGAAAATATATCTATGTGATGTCTTCTTGGAAGCAGAATACGTCTGGGTTAAACTCAAGAAAAGTGAGAATGTCCTTAAGGGATTCTCATTTGGGATTCCACAATTGTTGATAGCAGTCATACTTATACAAAATGTGGTTGTATGTTTTGAGAGAGGTATGTCTGCATGGGCATATGATAGGTTCATTAGGCTGGAAAGAAATTGGAGACAATAGAAAGGAAAATAAGCAAAAGAAAAGAGAACACTGGAAATGATTTAAAAGGAAGAAAAAGAAATTGACCAGGAAGAATTAGAGATTAGAAAGTATATAGAAGAAGACAACAAAATAGTAGACCTACACTACAAATCTTGAGAGGAGAATGGTGTCATGACTTGGCAAAAATGGCTAAGTCAATATTTATTTATTTATTATTCTTTTTTTTTTGGATATACAAGAGAATAAACACTTATTAGAATGCATGAGATAACAGAGTAAGGGTTAGAATCATGCATAAGTAAAGTAGAAAATATAATAAGAACTCTATTGAGTTCTTCTTGTCAACTTAGATAAGAAGAAGGTTTAAGTCATTATGACTAGGACCTTATAGGTATGATAATAATAATCTCCTTCCTGGACAGTCCTTTGGTAGTTACATTATATCACAAAAGGTCACTTACTAATTTGTAATTGCTGATTTAGAACTTAAAAGGTTCAAAAATGCAAAGTTTAGACAGTGACAAAAGAAGTTATTAAGTCTGAGGTCTAACCCTCAGACAGAAAGTCCTTATTAAAAGATAAAGTAGCTCAGATGTTACCCAAGTAGTAGATGACTATATATATCACCTAAAAGATAAAGTAGCTATACAAAACAAATGAGAGTTCAGTATTGGTAAGACAATATAATAATATACCTCAGACATCACCCAAGTGGTAGACAACTGAGAGGAATGTCTGTGAGAGTTGTCCATATAAGTATACAGAGCAGGAGGTGATGTGAGTTGTGGAACTAAAGTTAAACTGTCTTAGATTGAGACAGTTTCACATCTACATTACCACAGCCTCATTGTTAACCAAACTACATCTTCATTACTAGACCACTTCATTACTCCCCCTGGTCTAGTATACCCTTAGTATTGCATTGTAGATTGAGTTCTGAAGTAAATTGATGGATCTTTTCTTGGGGAAAGTGTTTGGTAAAGAGGTCAGCTATGTTATTGAAAGAGGGTATGTATTGGAAGGTAATGTTTCCTCACTTCACCTAATCTTTAATGAAGTAGTATCATATATTGATATGCTTTGTTCTCCAATAGTTCTTGTCATTTAAACTATAGGAGATAGATCTGTTGTTGTCTGCATATATCATGATTGGTCTTGATGTTGGTAGTCTAATTTTGCTGAGATATTTAGAGATCTATAGAGCTTGTGTAGCTGTCCTCAAAAAACCCATGTATTCTGCTTTTACTGTTGATAATACAACTGTTTCTTGCCTCTTACTTTCCCATAATATTGGTTCTCCTGTAACTATAAAAATATTCCCCTCTGTGGAGCAGCATGTGTCTTTGCATTCTGCAAAATCAGAGTCAACATATCCAGTAGAACTTAGCTCACCATCTGCCCTATATGTTATTCTATAGTCTAAAGTCCCTTTGATGTAAGTTAGGACATGTTTGACTTTAGACCAGTATGATTTTTCAGGGTTGTGGGCAAAGTGAGATAGTAAAGTAACAGCATAAAAAATGTTAGGTTGTGTAGCAACTTGTAACCACATTAGTGATCCAAGTATGTTAGCATCTAAAGTCTGATGACCAGAATTAAGCCAACTGTCTCTTTGTTCAGAGTTTGACAAAGAGAACTTAATGGAGTTCTTGCTTAATTCTCTACTACTTATACATTTTACTATTGTGGCTATGTACTTACTCTCCCATGTTACTCTAGTCATATGACACACTGTGACCTGTGACCTGTGACATGACTATCTGTGACCATATGTCACACCATTGTGATATTGTGACAAAGTCACATGATACTTTCCCATACTCCATCTTGTAGTTGTAAGTCCAATAAGAAAAGAAAAGAAAAGAAATATAAATAATAACTTAGCCATTTTGCCAAGTCATGACACAATATGTAGGGCAGGTAGAAGGACAGAGAAAGGAGCAACCAGCTCCAGTAATAATCAAAGGAGAGAAAGAGTAGAAAGTAGAAAAGATATTAAATAAGTGACAAGTAAGAAGGAAGGATAAATATCTAGTATGCTGAAAGGGATTTATAGTGGAGTCAAATACATAGGAAGGAAGAAAAAACTTAAAGAATGCAAAATAAAAATCAAAGAGTTCAAAAAGGAATACCAACAGAATATAAAAGATGTGGCGAGACAGGAATGCAAAGACAGAACATTCAGGAGAGGAGAATTGCCAGGGAAATTCACGGCAAGGAAACTGTTTAGATGGTTAGACAAACAGTACAACCAAGAATATTGGGGAAGATTGGAGAGAAATTGGAGATAATAGAAGAGAAAACAATTGCAGAGGAAAAAGAAATTAAGGAAGAAGAAATTAAGGAAGAAAAATCAAGGAATAGAGGAAGATGACAATGAGATGGACAATATGGTTGACCCATACTACAAGTTGTAGAAAAATTCCTCAGGACAAGAAAACTTAAGAGAGAGGTAGTGTTATGACTTGGCAAAAACAGCTAAGTTAATATTTATGTTTCTTTTCTTTTTCTTTTCTTTTATTTTCTGATTATTATTTTTCTTTTATATTTTCTCTTCTTTATTTTCTTATTGATAGATGCACAAGAGGGAAGTAACTCATAGGAAAGCATAGGATAAAAGGGAAGGGTTAGGGTTACTCTTTATGTATAAATAGTATACAAAATCTAACGAGAACTCTATCGAGTTCTCTTTGTCAAATGTTAATAAAAGAGCAGTTGGCTTAATTCTGGCTCAGAAGTTGGCTCACTGACAGTAACCACCATATTATTGTTTATTAAATTGCTAATATCTCAAAAACTGCCACAATCAATACTTCAGTTCTAGACTCAGCAGAAGCCTTTTTCATAATGCTCAAAATGAGCCTAGAACAACCTTGAGGTAATTAATAAAAGTGGAAATATGAAGAGCTCAATATTTGTACATGAACATTAATTAATTACCCATAGATAGTTATCTGCCTTTAATTAGAACAAAGGACAACCTCCATATGGTTAAGTTATTGTATTCTAGAGCACAAAGGCACTACTATATATAGAACAATAGGTAGTAGCATGTGATAGCCTGTTCTAGTGTACGGACCATCACTTTCCTGTATATAAGTGATGAAGTAGTCTAGTAACAAAGATGTAGTTTGGTTAGCAATGAGGCTGTGGTAATGTAAATGTGAGACTGTCTCAATCTAAGACAGTCTAACTTTAGTTCCACAACTCACATTATTTCTTGCTCTATATACTTATATGGATAACTCTCATAAACATTCCTTGTTGAATTTTGGGAAGAAAACAATCAACATAACAACAGGGGAAATTTGTTGCAAATACACAACATTCTTCATTACTAGGTAGACTATTTATATACAAAGAACAATAAAATATAAAATAGCCTAGAACTCATTTAGTATAGTGTTTGATATTTCAACATTTCTCTCAGTTGTCTATTACTTGGATGACATCTAAAGTATGTTATTATATTGTTTTACCAATACTGAACTCTTATTTGTTTTGTATAGTTACTTTATCTTTGTCACAAACTTCATTTGGCCATATCTCCATCAATTCTTCAATGATTCTCATGGTCTCAAAGGCTATGGAAAGCCCTCAAAAAGACCTTTCAATTGATGCCAGTCACATTCTGAAGCAATCAATATTGGCTGAGATATTAAGCAGATTAACTGGTAACCACCATATTACCATTTATTAAATTGCTAATATCTCGGAAACTGCTATGATCAGTGCTTCAGTTCTAGGCTCAGCAGAAGTCTTCTTCATAATGCTCAGAATGAGTCTAGAATGACCTCAAGGCAATTAATATTAGTGGAGATATGAAGGCCTCAATATTTGCATATGGACTTTATTAATTACCCATAGATAGTCATCTGTCCTTTTCGAACAAAGGACAGCCTCCATATGGTTAGGTTATTACTATTTCTAGCATAAAGGCACTACCATATGTAGAACAATAGGTAGTAGCATGTGATGATCTGTCCTAGTGTACAGACTATCACAATTATGTATATAAGGACTTATAGTCTAAGGATTAGACCTCAGACTTAACAACATCTTTTGTCACTGTCTAAACTTTGCATTTTTGAACCTTTCAAGATTCTAAAGCACCAATCACAAATAAGTAAGTAACTATTTGTGATAATCTTTTGGGTAATATACATAGTCATCTATTACTTGGGTAATGTTTGAGCTACTTTATCTTTTAGGTTATGGGCCCCATGCTCAATAAAGCCTCATATACCAATATATTAGCAGTCACAATAGCCTTTTCTGAGACAAACAAATTCAATGGTACAAATTGGTCCTCATGGCAAAGACTCATTCATACAGTAGCTATATCAAAAGGAGTTTTTGGATACTTAGATAGATCTATTAAATGCCCCTCCACTTCACTAACTATAGCAACTATATCTGCTATACTTGCCATGACAACTGTACCTACTGAGATACTGTGGGACTTTGAAACCCTATCACTCAAAGAATAGAAAATATATGATGCCTGGATATTGAGCTTACTCATGTTCAACACAAGAAACCTAGCTAGACTAGGAATCAACATCGACAGTACAGCTACTGAGGCCTAGACCTCATACATTAACACTTACAAAAAGGCATGTAACATGACACAGTTGAATACAGAACAGATACTGCAAAACACACTTTACACAGACTACACTAACTTTACTAACTTTATCATTAATATACATACTAAATAGTCAGATACTAGGGCTTTAGGGTCTAAAATCAATAATGAAAACTTCAAAGATATTATCATATCTGTCTTACCTGAATCCTAGAGCTCTGTGACTGCATTACTTTATGACCCAAATATGACATCAACAGATGCTATAGCTCACCTTTAGATTTGACACACAAAATTCTACAAAAATCGACTCACTAACATCAGCCAAAATACAATGGCACTTCATATATCCAATTCTAGACAGGGGCAAAGATCTCAGCTTGTTTGTACCAACCCAAACTGTCAATGTCATGATCATACTATTAAGATGTACTACTAGCCAGAAAGAGACAAAGAAGGATAGTTTCCCCCTAGTTTTGGAAAGAGAGATAAAATTAGAGGATCAGCAGCAAATACTTGACAAGAAAGCAATAAACTACTACCTACTACAAATAAGAAAATGATCAAGTCTTTGCTTACATGATGATAGGTAACTCCGATGTTATGCTGCAGATATATTTTTTATAGAAATATAACAGGAGAGGTCCTCATACTTTTGTGTTTCACTTTTGAGTCCACTTTTGAGTCCTTCTATGAGCCCTAGGAATAATCTAGAACCAGAAACTTGTATTCCTAGAAAACAGTTCTATAATTATTATATGCTAGAACAGCATATTCTAGAAAGAAGCAATACTAATAGACTAGTATTAGGTTTCTCAGAGGCAAACCATCCAGGTTTGAGGTCCTAGAATTCAGGAGTTTTAGAGTATCTTTGCAATGTGGTATAATTTCAATCTAGAGTGAACACAGGCTAATAAGATATCAACTTACAGATCAAAAAGTCTATCAGTGACATGTAATCCCATTATTATTAGACTCACCCAAGTCATGGATATTTTCCAGATAGACTACCACCTCAAATACCTTTGCATTAGATGAAATCAGTTTCTAGATCATGTTTGGAATAGGAAGTAGCTAGTTAGAAAAATAGAGGAGATTGATAAAGGGTGACACATGAGAGCAGAGCAAGATCACATGGATATGTTTGATGGATATGAAAGATAGGAAGGTGATATCTGTTATGTCCACATGACAATGTCATGGAGGAGAGATACAAGGAAGACTGGTGGGATGAAGAGTTTCCTTTTCCTTTTTTTTCTATAATTGAGTCCTGGGGTTTATAAGATCATAATATATTTCTTAGAATGGAGATTAAAGAGAGAGCCTCCTTGGCCCTTGTCTTCATCTCAGAAGCTCTTGAGGTTGTAAATATGATTCTCTTAAGTGTATAAGGGATGATCTTAGTAAGAGATTGAGTTAGTAAAGGTTTCCTACCATATACCCTACTCTTTCTTGAGACAAAACACAGTAGTTACTTGAACAACCTTCTACAAAGTAGTAGGTCTGAAAAGCCTAGCTAATCATTGACTTAGATTGTATCATACCCATAAGGTTTGGTATGGGAGTACAGATGAGGGCTTGATTGAGTGTAGTAAGGCCCATAAGTAGTTTACTGACTATTCTACTAGTGAGCTTATTACAGTGTGTAAAGGTGGATACCATGTGAGACAGATCTAGATTGAGTTCCTAATCATTTTATCTATTTTTATATTACAGATAAGCTGTGCTTCTACTTTTTAAGTTCTTTTTGATACTCTCACTTCCTCCTTCTTTCTATGAACCCTTTAGTATGCAATTAAGAACTGTCACTGCCTCTTCTACTTGCTTGTTATAGTAAATATCTTTTTTGCCCCTTTCACTAAGTTCAAGGTATATACTACTCCAAACCTCCAACCAAACCATAGATCTGATAATTATACACCACCCAGTTTTAGTATCTCCAACCAACAAATATACAATGCAAAGGAGATAAATAATCACAGACATGTATCTGGAGAAATTCCATTAGTTTACTACACTAATCCCATTAATAAATTTGATATCCCCATACTTCTTGATTCTGGTACAAGTAACCATTGCTTTGCTGATATATTACTGTTCATATCCTACACTTTCTTTGACCAACTATCACCTGGATCTACTGCTGAGAAAGAACTGATATTCAATATTGCTGGAAAAGGAAGTATCAAACTCCAGACAAATATTAATGGAGAAAGAAGGACAATTACCTTTGACAACATCTTATATACATCTGGGTTTAGGTCTAACTTGATTCCAATGGCCAAATTAAGTACCAAGGGAGCAGAAGCATACTTCAAGGACAATAAGGCTATTATAAGGACCAAAACTGGGATAGACTTCATATTAGTGATAATGGGGATTAAAATGTTTGATCATGAAACAAAGATAAAAGCAAGGTTAGAAAGGCAAAATCTTCAAACTGCTTCACAATTGTGCCCTAAACAAGTAGGCACTGGGGAGATAAATCAAATAATAGAGAGCTTACTGAAGGTGAATGTCCAAAGAATAACCAAAACATATTAAATAGAAACCTAAGAAGAAAAAAAAAAATGTTTTTAGTATCCACTTAAGAAAACTCTCATTATAATAGAATCTCTAAGGCATGCATTCATCTCACACCATGACACTACTGCCCTTACCTAGTCTAATAGCCTGGCTTGCCATCAATGCAACAGTACTACCTAGAACTTCTGTACTGTCATGCAAGCTCTACTTTAGCTAACTGTACAACTGGAAGCCTACTCCAAAAACACATAGCAAGTGGTTAGCTCCTAGTGTAAGCAAATGCCTGAGTCCATTGAGGTTTGAGTATCCCTTTGAAGAAAGTTTTATAAAGTTTTCATAAAGCAGACACAAAAGAAAACCTCAAATCACTCAAATAACCTTTTAGCTCTAGAACAACAAAGAAAGAGACAGAGTATTGTTATGTCCCTTCTGTACCCTAGAGTATTTATTAGGATTACAAATCAAAGATACAACAAAAGAAAAGAAACAAAGAAAACTTCCAAATTTCCAAAGATAGTAAGAGTGAAATGATGAGACAGTACCTCTCTCAATCACTTGGCTATCACATCCCACTTCTCTAATCTTACTCCTAGGATTCTTCTCTAAACAATAGATAGCTCTTGAGCCTTTTGCTAGGCTATAAAAAGAGACAGCGATCTCAAGTCATTTTGCTCTCAAGTGTGTTGTCTTCATCAAACACCTCTTTTTCTATCTCTCTATTTGACCTCTCTGCCTAACCTCTCTAGTTTTTCTACTACTCCTTTATACTTCATCATATCTTTGAGCCTTAGTCTTCTTCTGTTAGGTTTGCAATGCAACCCTTAAGAGGACTCATCTTGCTAGTTCTTGCTATAATTAGCTATCAGCAATGATGGCTCTGCTCTGATAATAACCTAGACATTATAAATAAGTGACTGCTGCCAAGATATGACATCATCTTTATAAAAAACAATCTTCTAAGGTCTTTTCTGCTCTCAAGAGTACTCTAAAGGAGAGTTCTGTTATAGATCTGTTATGAAATTCTCTGGACAATTCTTATGAGGTCTTTGTAGTAGTGGTCATAGCTACTACTCTGCTACTCAAGTGGTATGCTCAAGTTTACCACTAGGCATCTAAGAAACATCTCTGGGGGGCTAAACTTATCTCTCAAGCTGGTTATTCTCATTATTATAGTGAAAAATATCATTTTATTGCCTAAATGGCTGTCTGGCATGACAGCGACACATTCAGGATTACTTTATGTGGTCAAAATAGATAAAATACAATCTACTGTCTTTACAGCATAGTTAAGGCAAAAACCTACTAGTTTTGCCATATGGCACAGACACCTGGCTTATACCTAGGCAAAAACCATCTAACAAATGATATCCAAAAACCTTGTAGATAGGCTCAATATCTGTGGGAAATTGTCAATAAATGAATTATGTGAAAATTGCATATATGGCAAACATACTGCACATCTATATAATAATAACAAATCAAAGGAGAAAGAAGTCCTTAAACATATATATATATTGTGTCATGACTTGGCAAATTAGCTAAGTCATTATTTATATTTCTTTTCTTTTCTTTTCTTATTGGACTTACAACTACAAGATAGAGTGTGGGAAAGTATTATGTGACTTTGTCATAATGTCACAATGGTGTGACAGATAGTCACAGATAGTCACGTCACAGGTCACAGTGTGTCACATGACTAGAGTAACATGAGAACCATGGGAGAGCAAGCACATAACCACAGTAGTAAAATGTATAAGTAGTAGAGAATTAAACAAGAACTCCATCGAGTTCTCCTTGTCAAATGCTAATAAAGAAGCAGTTGGCTTAATTCCGGCTTTGGAGTTGGCTAGTCTGATATTAGAACTCAATTCCATACCCTGAGTACTATCTGCCTCGGATCCTGCTCAATCTTTACTCTTATCATTATCAATCCTCAGCCAGTGGTCATTGCAATTACTAGCCACCTCCATACATAGCTGGGCCCTTAGCTTAAGGGGACTTTGCAGTCAATTAGGAACTGCAGGTGGAGACACAGTACCAAGCTCAGGTATTGCGTTTGAGACCTGACCTCACAATTGAGTAGTGCTCAGTAGAATACTTGTATCTCTTTTCTTGATATAAACCTTGTGCTGTGACTCTATTGTGAGTTGGTATATGCAAAGGATTGACAGTCATCTCTTAAGGAGCCATCTAGATTAGGGATCCCATCCATTGGGTGATAGCCAAAGTATCATTAGGGCAGTAGTAAGTAGAGAAGTAGGACTCTGGCTAGGTGAAGATCTTGTGCCCCAATAAACGTAGTTATCTAGCAAGACTCAACATTCAATCTGTACCCTTTCTTGAGACATTGTCACCATGTCTCAAAAACAATATAATCAACTCATGAGTGCTATGCTCAAAGAAAGACATGCCCTTGCCAAATTAAGGGCAGAACTAAAAGGGAGAGAGAGGAAGCTTTGTAGATATTGTAGAAAGTTCAGGCACCTGGCCTGTAACTGCAGGAATAAGAGAAGAGAGAAAAAGGGGACAGCTGTTCCCCAAAATAAGCTTGAAGTGTTGAGTAGTAGAATAATGCAGTGTGGAGTTGAGGAGAGAGTGGTAAGAAGCATGAGGACAGTAGCTGTAAAGTGTTTCAAGTGTGGAGAAGAAGGGCACAAGTTTAGGGAGTGCTCTCTATGGGTAAAGAAGGAGAGAGCGGTATGCATGGCCAGCCCACAAAAGGCGCAGCAAGGGAGAAGGCCGGCGTATCCTGTCAGGGAAAAGACACAGAAAGAAGAGAGAAAGCTGAGGAGAGTTGAGGAGGATAAAGCAGTGTGCCCTGTAAAGAGAAAGGTACAGCAGGAGTGAAGAAGAAGTTTGTGGGAGATATTAAGAAAAAGAGCCAAGTAGTATTGTGGACCGACAGTACCACAAGATACGGAATTGTGAGAGTTGGAATAGCATGGTCAAGGGACTGTCATCACATATTTGAAGTGCCCAAGATATGGCAGCAGAGAATGCTACACGGAAGACGATCGGGAACAAGGGGTAGTTCCCTATTGGAGAAGAGAGAAAATGAGTTGGTGTAGATGCAAAGGAAAAGAGGAGTAGAGTGGCACACGAGCAAAAGACTCAAAAAATGCAGCAAAGGAAGAGGAAGCGGTGCAGCCCAGAGAGGCAAAAACACAACAGAGTGGTGCATGACCAGAAGAGTTGGAACGCGCAGCAAGAGAGGGGAGTAGTCAAAGGGAGATCAGGAGAACCTTTAAGATATTGAGAGAAGTATGGTTGAACATAGGAATAGAGAAGATAAATATGTATGAAGGCGTAATGATAAAAGCGCTCTTGGATAGTGATGCAACGGGAATGTTCATGGATAGACAGACAGTAGCAAAACATGGGTTTAAGCTGCAGAAGCTGGAAAGACTATTAGCCATTAGAAATGTAGATGGTACTAGTAATAGTGGAGGGACCATTACACACCAAGTAGAGTGCAACGTTTACTATAAGGGCCACATGGAAAGAATGAGGATAGATATCTGCAATTTAGGGAAAATGGAGGTGATACTGGGCATGCCATGACTAGCAGCCCATAACCTGGAGATAAATTGGGAAACTGGGGAGGTTAAAATAACAAGGTGTCTACCCTTGTGTGGTAGCATAAAAGGAAAAGGGAAAGAATAAAGGAAGAGGAAAAGAGTAGCAACAGAAGAAGAGGAAAAGATCATCTGGTGGGCGGTAGATGATAAGAAAGATTGGGGAAAAGAGAAAGAAATTGAGGAGGACCATAGAAAAATCAAAGAGATGGTCCCAAAGAAGTTTTTGAAGTGGAGAAAAGTGTTTGGAAAGGTGGAGTCAGAGAGAATGCCGACGAAAAAGATTTGAGATTATGCTATAGATCTCAAGGAAATGTTTAAACCACGTAAGGGAAAAATTTACCCTCTGTTCAAGAATGAGAGGGAGGAAGTTCAAAACTTTGTGGAAAATCAGCTAAGGAAAGGATATATCAGACCCTTGAAATTGCCACAGACATCACCAGTTTTCTTTATAGGCAAAAAGAATGGTGGCAAGAGGATGGTAATGGACTACTGTAACCTGAATAGCCAAACTGTGAAGAACAACTACCCATTGCCGTTAATTACAGAGTTAATCGATAACATGGGGAGTAAGAAAGTATTTACAAAGATGGATCTAAGGTGGGGGTTCAATAACATAAGAATAAAGGAAGAGAATGAGTGGAAGGGAGTGTTTATAACACATATAGGTTCCTTTGAGCCCACAGTAATGTTCTTTGGCATGACAAATTTGCTAGCTATATTTTAGGCGATGATGAACAAAATCCTAAGAGATTTCATCAATGAAGGAAAAGTTGTTGCATTTGTAGATGATGTATTGGTAGGAATGGAGATAGAAGAAGGATATGATGAGATTGTAGAAGAAATATTGAGAAGGTTGGAAGAGAATAACTTGTACATCAAGCTAGAGAAGTATGTGTGGAAGGCAAGGAAGATAGGGTTCTTGGGTGTAGTTATTAGGCCCAATGGAATAAAGATGAAAAAAGAGAAAGTAGAGAAAGTGCTTAGTTGGCCACAGCCAAAGAATGTAAAAGACATTAGGAAATTTTTGGACCTCGCAAACTACTATAGGAGGTTCATTAAAGACTTTGCACGAGTAGCCAGACCAATGAACATGCTTACATAGAAGGATGAAAAGTGGCAGTGGGAGGAGGTATAGCAAAAGGCATTTGACAAGTTGAAACAGGTCTTTATGACAAAACCAGTGTTAGTAGTGCCTGACTTAGACAAAGAATTTTGGGTGGAGACTAACACCTCAAATTATGCTACTGGAAAAGTATTGTCAATGAAGTGCTCAGACAAGAAGTGGAGACTAGTTGCTTTTATTTCCAAGTCTCTTAGTAATACAGAACATAACTACGAGATACATGACAAAGAGATGCTAGCAGTCGTCAGATGTTTAGAAGCATAGAGACATTTCCTGGAAAGAGCAGTAAAGAAATTCGAGATTTGGATAGACTACAAAAACCTCGAGTACTTTATAAAGGTGTAGAAATTAAATAGAAGACAAGCAAGATAGGCCTTATACCTATTAAGATTTGATTTCATGTTGAAGCATGTTCCAGGAAGTAAGATAGGGAAAGCAGACAGTCTTAGCAGGAGACCAGACTAGGAAGTTGGAGTGGAAAGAGACAACGAGGACAAGATGTTGGTAAAGCCAAAATGGCTAAAAGTGAGAAGAGCAGAGACAGTAGAAATCATAGTAGATGGGGTAGATCTACTAGAGGAAGTAAGGAAGTCAAAGGTGAAAAACAACGAGGTAGTGAAAGCGGTGGAAGAAATGAAACGGGCAAGAGTAAAGATATTGAGAGATAAAGAATGGAGAGAAGTAGACGGTATAATGTACAAAGAAGGGAAAGTGTATGTGCCAAAAGATGAAAGGCTAAGGGCAGAGATTGTCCAACTGCACTATGATACACCAGTCAGAGAACACAGAGGGCAGTGGAAGACAGTAGAATTGGTCACCCATAACTTTTAGTGGCCAGGAGTAACCAAAGAAGTAAATCAGTACGTGAAGGGGTGTGATGCTTGCCAGCAAAATAAGAATTGCACAGAACAACCAGCTAGCAAATTAATGCCCAACTCAATTCCAGAGAAACCTTAAACACATATATCAGCAGATTTCATCACTAAACTGCCCTTAGCTCAGGGATACAACTTGATCTTAGTAGTAGTTGACCGATTGACGAAAATGGTACATTTCATACCTACTACAGAGAAAACGTCAGCAAAAGGACTAGCCAGGTTATTCAGAGATAATGTGTGGAAGTTACATGGTTTATCTGAAAGTATCATATCAGATAGGGGACCACAATTCACAGCAGGGTTAATGTGAGAGTTAAATGAGATGTTGGAGATCAAAAGTAAATTGTCGACGGTGTTCCACCCTTAGACAAACAGACAAACTGAAAGGATTAACCAGGAGTTAGAACAATACCTAAGAATGTTCATTGATCACAGGCAAGAGTAGTGGCCAGAATAGTTAGAAATAGCAGAGTTCACATATAACAATAAAATGCACTCGAGTACCAGAACATCGCCTTTTAAAGCAAATTATGAGCAAGATCCCAGGATAGAGTTTGAAGAAAGGAAGAAAGGAAAATATGTGGGAGCAGAAAAATTCATGGAGAAAATGAAGAAAATACAAGAAGAGACTAAGAAAAGCATATAAAGATATGAGGAAGTATGCAGATAGGAAGAGATCGGACGCAAATGAGTATAAAGTAGGAGACTTGGTTATGCTCAGTACTAAGGATCTGAAATATCAGATGGTCAGGAGGAGGACAGAAAAGTTGACGGAGAGATTTGTCGGTCCTTACAGAGTCAAGGAAATAATATTATTGAATGCGGTCAAATTAAAACTACCTAGCACAGTAAAGATATACCTGGTAGTTAACGTTAGTAGAGTACGATGATATGTAGAACAGGTAGAAGGACAAAGAAAGGAGCAACTGGCTCCAGTCATAATCAAAGAGGAAGAAGAATGGGAGGTGGAACGAATACTAAATAAGAGGAAGGTTAGAGGGAAAGATAAGTATTTAGTATGTTGGAAAGAATTTACAGTAGAGTCAGATACCTGGGAAGGAAGGGAGAATTTAGAGAATGCAAAAGAAACAATCAAAGAATTTGAGAAAAAGTATCGGCAAGGCATGGAAGACATAGCGCAGCAAGAGCATGAAGAGGGAACATTCTGATAGGGAGAATTGCTGGGAAGATTCACAGCAAAGAAACTGTATGAGTGGTCAGACAAGCGATATGACCAAGAGTATTGGGGGAGAATGGAGAAAAACTAGAGACGATGGAAGGGCAAGAAACCCATAAAAAGGGAAATAATGAAGACAATTCTGGAGAAAGAAGAAATCAAGGAGGAAAAATCAGGAGTTAGAGAATAGATAGAAAAAGATGACAACGAGATGGGCAACATGGTCGATCTATATTACGAGCTGTAGGAAAATTCCTCAGGATGAGGAAACTTAAGAGAGGTGTAGTGTTATGACTTAGCAAATCAGCTAAGTCATTATTTATATATATATTTTTTTTCTTTTCTTATTGGACTTACAACTATAAGATGGAGCATGGGAAAGTATCACATGACTTTGTCACAATGTCACAATGGTGTGATGGATAGTCACGTCACACAAGTCACAGTCACAGTATGTCACATGACTAGAGTAACATGAGAATCATGGGAGAGTAAGTGCATAGCCATAGTAGTAAAATGTATAAGTAGTAGAGAATTAAGTGAGAACTCCATTGAGTTCTCTTTGTCAAACTCTGAACAAAGAGACAGTTGGCTTAATTCTGGTCATCAGACTTTAGACGCTGACATATTGTTGTATCCTACTGACATTAACTATCAGACGTATTTTTATAGTACTAGGTAGTTACAATTCTACTACATTCAATAATACAATTTTTTTGATTTTGTAAGGGCCAACAAACCTCTTCATCAGCTTCTCTGTTCTCTCCCAACCATTTGATATTTCAGGTCCTTAGTACTTAACATTACTAAGTCTTCTACTTTATAGTTGTCTACTTATCCCCTCTTTCTGTCTATGTATTTCTTCATCTCTTCTTGTGCTTTCCCTAGTGCTGCTTTTGCTTTCTCCTATATCTCCTTTATTTTCTCAATGAATTTCTCTGCTCCTTGGTATTTCCCCTTCTTTCTTTCTTTGAACCCTATCCTAGGATCTTGCCCATAATTTGCCTTGAAAGGCAACATCTGAGTACTTGAGTGCATTTTATTGTTGTATGCAAATTCTGCTGTTCCCAACTATTCTGGCTACTATTCTTGCCTATGATCAATAAACATTCTCAAGTATTGCTCTAATTCTTGGTTTACCCTTTCTGTCTGTTCATTTGTCTATGGGTAGAATGTCATAGACAATTTACTCTTGATCCCTAACATCCTGTTCAACTTCCTCATTAATCCTGTTGTGAACTGTGGTCCCCAATCTGAGATAATACTCTCAGATAAACCATGTAGTTTCTACACATTGTCTCTGAACAGCTATACTAGCCCTTCTGCCAATGTTTTCTCTATAGTAAGTATAAAATGTACCATTTTCATTAACCTGTCAACTACTACTAAGATTGAATCATATTCTTAAGCTAAAGGCAGCTTAGTGATAAAGTCTGCTGATATATGCAGTTCAAGATTTTTCCAGAATTGAGTTAGGTATTAATTTGCCTGTGGGTTGTTCTGTGCAATTTTTATTGCATTGGCAGACATCACACCCCTTCACATACCACTTCACTTTTTTGGTTACTCCTGGTCACTAGAAGTTCCTAGTAACCAACTCTATTGTCTTCTACTGTTCTTTGTGACCTCCTATTAGCATATCATAATGTAACTAGATAATTTTTGCTCTTAGTTTCTCATCCTTTGATATATACACTTTTCCTTCTTTACACATTACACCATCAACTTCTTTCCACTCTTTGTCTCTTAGCATTTTCACTTCTGCTTGTTTCATTTCTTCCACTACTTTTACCACTTTGTTGTCTTTCGCCTTTGACTTTCTTACTTTCTCTAGTAGATCTACCTATCTACTATTATTTCTACTACCTCTAATCTTCTTACTTCCAACCACTCTAGTTTTACTAATGTCTTGTCCTCATTATCTTTTTTTACTCCAATCTCCTAGTCTGGCCTCTTGTTTAGACTGTTTGCCTTTTCTATCTTACTTCCCAGAACATGCTTTAGTGTAAAACTAAATCTAGATAAGTATAATGTTTATCTTGCTTGTCTTTGATTCAATTTCTGTACCTTTATAAAATATTCAAGATTTTTATGATCTGTCCAGATCTCAAATTTCTCTGTTATTCTTTCTAAGAAGTGCTTTCATGTTTCTAAGCATCTATCAACTGCTAACATCTCCTTGTTGTATATCTTGTAGTTTCATTCCATAATAATTTGCGAGACCTAAGAATTTCCTAACATCTTTCATGTTTTTGGGTTGTGGCTAACTAAGTACCCCTTTTACCTTTTTCACTTCTATCTCTATTCCATTAGGTCCAATGACAACCCCTAAGAACTCTATTTTTTTTGCCTTTTACACACATTTCTCTCGCTTGATATACAAGTTATTCTTCTCTAATCTCTTTAATATTTCTTTCATGATTTCATTATGGTCTTCCTTTGTTTCCATCTCTACCAATACATTATCTACAAATGCTACAACCTTTCCTTTGTTTATTAAATCCCTTAAGATTTTGTTCATCATTACCTGGAATGTAGCCAGCAAGTTTGTCATCCCAAAGAATATTACTGTTGGCTTGAAGGAACCTATGTGTATTATAAACGCTCTCTTCTACTCATCTCCCTCTTTTATCCTCATGTTATTAAAACCCCACCTGAGATCTATTTTAGTTAACACCTTCTTGCTCCCCATGTTGTCAATTAACTCAGTGATTAATAGAAGTAGGTAGTTGTTCTTTATTGTCTGATTGTTCAGGTTATGGTAGTCTATTACTATTCTCTTACTTCCATTCTTTTTACCCACAAAGAAAACTAGTGATATTTAAGGGGATTTTGATGGTCTGATGTATCCTTTTCTCAATTGGTTCTTCACAAAGTTCTGAACTTCTTTCCTCTCATTTTTAGACAAGAGGTAAATTCTTTCTTTTCATAGTTTGAATATCTCTTTGAGATCTATGGTATGATCCCACATTTTTTTTGTCAGCATCCTCTTAGATTCCATTTTCCCAAATACTTTTCTCTACTTTAAAATTTTTTAGAGACTAGCTCTTTAATTTTCCTGTGGTCCTCCTCAATTTCTTCCTCTTTTCCCCAATCTTCCTTATCATCTATTGCCCATTGGACAATTTTCTCTTTCTCTAGGGTTACTACTCTTTTGATCTTCTCTTTCTTTGGGCTCCTTCCATTACACAAGGGTGGGCATTTCATTATTTTAACTTCCCCTGTTTTCCAGTTTATCTCTGGGTTATGTGCTGCCAACTATGGCATTCCCAGGATTACTTCTGTTTTCCCTAGATCATATATATCTATTCTTATCCTCTCTATGTGGCCTTTGTAGTACACATTGCACTTTACTTGGTGTGTAATGGCCCCTCCACTATTATTTGTTCTGTCTATATTTCTGATGGCTATTGGTCTTTCTAATTTTTGTAGCTTAAACCCATGTTTTGCTGTTGTCTTCTTATTCATGAACATCTCCATTGCACTACTGTCCAAGAGTACTTTTGCCATTATACCTTCATGCATATTTATCTTTTCTATTCCAATACTCAACCACATCTCTCTTAGTATTTTGAAAGTTCTCCTGATCTCCTTTTGATTATCCCCCTCTTTTGTTGTGCTTTCCAGTTCTCCTGACTATGCGCTGCCTTGCTATACCTTTGCCTCTTTGGGCCACACTGCTTTCCCTATACACCCATATCATTTCATTTGTTCTAATTTTTTTCTAGAGATTACTCCCTATCCCCTGTTATCTTCCACATGTCATCCTTGGCTTCTGCACTTCTCACAAGTTAAGTACAAAACCACTACCTTCTTCATGCACTATTCTAGCTCTAGTAGATATGCTTTCTCTGGTACTTCTTTGCCACAATGTTCCTCTACTCTCCTCCTCAACTCTGTCACTAAACTCCTTTTCTACTCCTACTGCACTTCTCATGGCTTAGCCACATGCACCGCCTCTTTTTTCTCTGTTCTCCTCAACCTCTTTTCTCTTTCCTGTGCTTTTCCCTTTATAGGGTGTGCTAGCTCCCTCTGTTGGTATGCCTTTTGCAGCTTTACTATATGTGCTACCCTTTCTTTCCTTTCCTATAATGGGCACTTTCTATACTTGTGTCTTCTCTCTCCACACTTGTAATACTTAACTTCCACCACTGCTACTCTTTTTATTATTTTCTCCTCTACTTGTCATGACTTGGCAAATCGACTAAGTTATTATTTATATTTCTTTTCCTTTTATTTCTCTTATCAATGGACACGCGAGATAAAAGTGACTCATATGGAAGCACGGGACTTTAGTGTAAGGTTAGGGTCAGATATTTGTATAAGTAGAGTAGAAAATCCAACAGGAACTCT
>Ga0153965_1000029_pt1 | contig 19830 bp, 21 predicted proteins | sample TSFL049MetaG_FD_104707 | JGI IMG/M metagenome (GOLD analysis project Ga0153965, IMG submission 104707) | Attine ant fungus gardens microbial communities from Florida, USA - TSFL049 MetaG | ecosystem: Host-associated > Fungi > Mycelium > Unclassified | place: USA: Florida, Paynes | collected... | reverse complement strand
TTATAGTCTGAGGATTAGACCTCAGACTTAACAACATCTTTTGTCACTTGTCTAACTTTGCATTTTTGAACTCTTTAAAGTATCAAAGCACCCATCACAAATAGTAAGTGACCATTTGTAATATATAGCAAGAATAAAGGAGGAGTTCAGTGATAGAGTTGAGGAAGAGAGCAGAGGAGTATTGTGGCAAAGGAGTACTGGAGAAAACATGCCTATTAGAATTAGGGTGGTGCACAGAGGAAGTAATAGTAATGTATGTGCAGTGTAAAAGGTATGGAGAGAAGGGATGTCATATAAAAGAAAATAGAAGGCAGGAAGTGATCAAGAATAGGCAAAGATAGTGTAGATATCAGAGGAAGGAAGGGAAGAAAGTGGTGCATAGGCAGGAGACCCAAAAAGCACAGTAAGAGAGGGAAGTAGTCAAAAGAAGGTTAGGAGAACCTTCAAAATACTAAGAGAAGTGTAGTTGAATATCAGGATGGAGAAAATAGATATGCATGAAGGTGTAATGGTAAAAGTGCTCTTGGATAGCAGTGTGACAGGGATGTTCATAGAAAAGAGGACAGCAGCAAAACATAGGTTTAGGCTATAGAAACTAGAGAGACCGATAGACATCAGAAATGTGGATAGAACAAATAATAGTGGAGAGACCATCATGCACCAAGTGGAATACAATGTATATTACAAAGGCCATATAAAGAGAATGAGAATGGATGTATATGACCTAGGAAAGACAAAAGTAATTCTGGAAATGCCATGGCTAGTGGCATATAATCTGGAGATAAACTGGGAAACAGGAGAGGTTAAAATGATGAGATGTCTGTTCTTATGTGATAGAAGAAGTCCAAAGAAAGAGAAAGTCAAAAGGGTAGTAACCCTAGAGGAAGAGAAAATTGTCAGATAGGTAATAGATAATAAAGAGGACTGGAGAAAGAAAGAAGAAATAGAGGAGGACCACAGGAAAATTAAGGAAGTGGTCCCAGAAAGATTTTTGAAGTGGAAAAAGGTATTTGGGAAGATAGAGTCAGAGAAGATGCTGACCAGAAAAACTTGGGATTATGCTATAGATCTCAAGAAGATGTTCAAACTGCAAAAGAGAAGGATTTATCCATTATCAAAAAATGAAAGGGAAAAAGTCCAAAAATTTGTGGAAGATCAATTGAGGAAAAGGTATATCAAACCCTCAAAATCACCTCAAATGTCACTAGTGTTTTTCATAGGCAAGAAAGATGGTAGTAAGAGGATAGTGATAGACTACCATAACCTGAATAATCAAGCAATAAAGAATAACTATTCACTTTTATTAATTACAGAGTTAATTGACAATATAGGGAGTATGAAAGTATTCACTAAAATGGATCTCAGGTAGGGGTTCAACAACATGAGGATAAAAGAAAGAGAAGAGTGGAAGGGAGCATTTACAATGCACATAAGTTCTTTTGAGCCAACAGTAATGTTCTTTGGGATAATGAACTTGCCAGCTACATTCCAGGTAATAATGAACAAAATATTAAGGGATTTGATAAATAAAGGAAAAGTCATAGTATTTGTAGACAATGCATTGGTAGGAACAAAAACAGAGGAAGGGCATAACAAAATTGTGGAGGAAATACTGAAGAGACTAGAGGAGAATAACTTATATGTCAAACTAGAGAAATGTGTATAAAAGACAAGAAAGATAGGATTCCTGGGAGTTGTTATTGGACCTAATGGAATAGAAATAGAGACTAAAAAGGTAGAGAGAGTACTCAGTTGGCCAGAACCCAAGAACATGAAAGATATTAGAAAATTCTTAGACCTCACAAATTATTATAGGAGGTTTATTAAGGATTTTGCTCAAGTAGTGAGACCAATGAATATGCTAATGAAAAAAATAAGAAATAGCAGTGGGAAGAGAAACAACAGAAGGCATTCAACGAGCTGAAGCAAGTTTTTACAATAAAGCTAGTATTAGCAGCACTGGACTTAGACAAAGAATTGAAAGTAGAAGACGATGCATCAAACTACACTACTGGAGGAGTACTGTCAATGAAGTGCTTAGATGAAAAGTGGAGACTAGTCGCTTTTATTTTCAAGTCTCTTAGTGATACAGAACAAAACTACGAGATATATAACAAGGAGATATTAGTAGTCATTAGATACCTGGGGGCATGAAGGCATTTTCTGAAAGGAGTAACAGAAAAGTTTGAGATCTGGACAGATCATAAAATCTCAAATACTTTATGAAGGCACAAAAATTAAATCAAAGGCAAGCAAGATAGGCATTATATCTATCTAGATTTAGTTTTATGCTAAAGCATGTTCTGGGAAGTAAAATGGGAAAAGCAAACAGTCTAAGCAGGAGACTAGACTGGGAAGTTGAAGTAGAAAAGGATAATGAGAACAAGATGTTAGTAAAACCAGAGTGGTTAGAAGTGAGAAGAATGGAGGTAGTAGAAATAATAGTAGACAGGATAGATCTACTAGAAGAAGTAAGGAAGTCAAAAGTAAAAGATGATGAAATAGTAAAAGCAGTAGAAGAGATGAAAAGAGCAGGAGTGAAAGTATGAAGAGACAAAGAGTGAAAAGAAGTTGATGGTGTTATGTACAAAGAAGGAAAAGTCTATCTACCAAAAGATAATAAGCTTAGAGCAGAAATAATTAGGCTATATCATGATATGCTAATAGGAGGACATTGGAAGACAGTGGAGTTGATCACTCAAAACTTTTGGTAACCAGAAGTAACAAAGGAAGTGAAGCAGTATATAGAAGAATGCAACACCTATCAGCAAAACAAAAATTGCACAGAGCAACTAGCTAGCAAATTAATGCCTAATTTCATTCTAGAAAAACCTTGGATATACATATCAGCAGATTTCATCACTAAATTGCTGTTAGCTCAGGGATACAACTTGATCTTAGTAGTAGTCAATAGACTAACCAAAATAGTATATTTCATATCTACTATAGAGAAAATGTCAGCAGAAGGATTGGCGAGGTTATTCAAAGACAATGTATGAAAATTGCATAGGTTACTGGAGAGTATTATTTTAGATAGAGGACCCCAGTTTATGGCAGGATTAATGTAAGAACTGAATGGAATATTGGGGATCAAAAGTAAATTGTTGATGGTGTTACGCTACTAGCAAATTTTCTATGGAAAATAACATTTAATACACTTTATAATAATGGATTCTCAATTAAAATTTGCTCTAGAACCCTTTCTATATTCTTAGAACATAACATTATATGATGAGTACATTGAGCAGGTAATAATCAACCTAGAGCTCGTGTTAAGACCTCAAGAAGCAATTAAGATAAACTGGCATTGGGTTACTAAGAGAATTACTGAGGAACTATGCTCTAGATCTACTTTTGAATAGACCAACTTAGAAAGATGATAGACTTGTACTCTAGGACTAGTGCTACTCAGATGAAGAACTTAGACTAATAGACTTTGTGCTTGTAAATAAGCATTGATGGCATCAGATCAATTATATTTAGATAAATGATCTCTAGGAAATGACTTGGAGATACTAGATATTTATTAAGACTTGCTAACTACTTAACAGGTAATCAATGAAGTCCAAATTACAAAGCAGCATCAAGAGCATAATAGGGGAAGACAGAAGAATATTCTAGAAGGAAGTGGCAAGGAAGATGCATTATCTTTGATAGGAAAGACTTGGTAAGAGAACACGTTATCATAAAGAAAGGAGGGGGCTGCATCATCAGTGGGATTTTGGGAGGTCTTAGGACAGAAAAGGAGACAATGGAATCCTAAAAGTAGTAATAGTTTCTCTTTTATATTTTATTTCTTGAGTTTCAGGGCTTTGTAATATTTTAATATAGTACCCAGAGTGCAGTTAGATTAGAGAGGAACCTTTTGACTCCTACCCCTATCTACACTACCTCTGGAATTGTGAATGTAGATCTATTGAGAGTAAGAAGACTAGGACTAGTGAGGTGTCTTGAGAAGAACATAGAATATACCCAGAACTTGATCTAAGGAGAAGATACAGATGCAACTTGGGTAGACTTTGGAGAGGATAGCAGGCTAGGAAAGCTTGGCTAGATGCACACTTGGATTGCATCACACCTGTAAGGTTCAGTGTTGGGGGTGCAAACAAGGGGGCAACTAAGTGTGAAGGATCCATGAGTGATCAACTAACTGTATTTTCCAGAGGAGCTTTTGTTATGGTGTATAAAAATTGACACCTTAGGGAGGCTATGTGACAATAATCTAGAGAGATCTTATGATCCTTTCACAACCACCAACATATATTTTACTGGAGCTGCATATAATTCTTATTTCTCTAATTATTTATAAACCTTCAACTTTGATAATCTCCCCTCAGACCTTTAGCATACAATTGGGAGCTGGCATATTATTGTTTTGTTTGTCCCAGTGTGCAATTCCCTTTTGCATCCTTTCAATGGCGTTTTACCTACAACAAAGAATATTGGGGAAGATTAGAGAGGAATTAGAAACAATGGAAAGGAAAAAGATCAAAGGAAAGAAAAATAGAAATGATCATAGAAGAAAAAGAAATCAAGAAAGAAAAATTAGAAGTAAGAGAATGAATAGAAGAAAATGACAACAAGATGGGCAATATAGTTGACCTATACTACGAGTTGTAGGAAAATTCCTCAGAACAAGGAAACTTAAGAGAGAGATAGTGTCATAACTTGGCAAAATAGCTAAGTCATTATTTAATATTTCTTTTCTTTTCTTTATTACTAGGAGAGTGTGGGAAAGTATCATATGACAGTCACAGAGTCACAAAATATGTGACTACTGTCACAGAATGGTCATGTTATATGGAGTTACAAGTCATAGTCACAGCATGTGACAAAGAAGTCAGTTGATGAGTAACATGGAGACCATGGGAAATAAGGAGTATAGCCACATAGTAATTGTATATATAGTGTAGTAAATCCAATGGAAACTCTATTGAGTTCTCTTTGTTAAATGCTAATAAAGAGCAGTTGGCTTTATTCTGGCTTAGAAGTTGGCTCACTGATAAGAGAGAGTATAGGAAAGTGTCACATCACATAAATAGGATGTCACAGGTGATGTCACATGATGGGTCACATAATGAGTATGGAAAAATAGTGCACAGACCATGTAGTAGTTGTATAAGTAGTATACAAGAATTAAATGAGAACTCTATTGAGTTTTTTTTGTTAGCTTAGACTTGGAGTGGGTTTAAGTCATTATAGCTAGAGCCTTATAGACATAGCATAAGTAAAATCAACCCTTAATTCTGTACCTTGAGATATTAACCCAATATCTTAACAACAATATCATTGACTCATAAGCAATCTACTTAAAGAAAAGCATGCCTATCACAAAAGGTCACTTACTATTTGTGATGGGTGCTTTGATACTTTAAAGAGTTCAAAAATGTGAAGTTAGACAAATGACAAAAGAAGTTGTTAAGTCTGAGGTCTAATCCTTAGACTAGGAGTCCTTATATACAAAAAAGTAATAGTCTATGCACTAGGACAGATCATCACATGCTACTACCTATTGTTCTATGTATGGTAGTGCCTTTGTACTTAATATAGTGATAACTTAACCATATGGAGGCTGTTCTTTGTTCTAAGAAAAGGACAGATGACTATCTATAAATAATTAATAAAGTCTATGTACAAATATTGAGGCCTTTATATCTCCACTAATATTAATTGCCTTGAGGTTGTTTTAGGCTTATTCTGAGTGTTATGAAGAAGGCTTCTGCTGAGCCTAGAACCAAAATGTCAATCATGACAGTTTCTAAGATAATAGCAATTTAATAAATGGTAACATAGTAGTTACCAGTTGATCTGCTTAATATCTTGGCCAATATTGATCACCTCAAGACGTGACTGGCATCAATCGAAAGGTTTTTTTGAGGGCTTTCCGTAGCCATTAAGACTGTGAGAATCATTGAAGAATTGATAGAGATATGATCAAATAAAGTTTATGACAATGCCCTTGCTTTATTAAGGGTACAAATGAAAGGAAAATAAGAAAGAGAATGCTGGGGATATAAGAAGTTTTGGTACCTAGCCTGTAGCTACAGGAACAAGAAAGGGAAAAAGGGGAAATCAACTTCCCAAAATAAGTTTGAGATATTAGCAAGTAGAGTAATAAGAAGGGAAGAAGATGAAGGATATATTAGATAACAAGAAATAAAAGAAGAAAAATCAAGTGTTTCAGATATTAGGGAATAGGACACTGCAAGTAAAAGTGCCCAAACATTGAGGTGGAAAAGAGGAGATAGGAGGAGAAGACAATGTGTGTGGTTAGACCATAAAAGGTACAGTAAGAAAGGAGACCAGTATGTTCCACATGGGAAAAGGCATACTCCTACTTGAAAGGGGATGGGTAATAGAGGAGGTAATAACAATATATATGGATTGTGGGGGGTATGAAAGCAAGAGAGTCTAAACCTATGAAAATTGAGAACAAGGATTTCTCTTTAAAAGACAAGTAAAGAATATGTGGTGTAATTCTTGCCAAGAAGCATAGAACTGGAGAGAGGAGGAAATAAAAAGAGATGAAGTGACAAGAGTATAATATATAAAATGTAGAAAGAGAGATACTATTAGAGGAAAAGTGTTGAAACAAGAGAAATAAGAAATGAGGTGCCCAGAATATAGGATAGGGAAAAAGAAGCTATGGGGAGTGGTAGTGTGTTTCATAGAGAGAAAAGTGCAGCAGAGCAGTACATGGGTAAAGACTCTGAAAGATATAGTGATAGAGGTAGTTAGCCAAAGAGATGTTAAAAGAACATTTAAAATACTAAGAGAAGTGTGGCTCAATATTGGAATTGAGAAAATGGACACACAGGGGGGAGTTATAGTTAAAGCATTGCTAGATAGTAGAGCTACAGGGATATTCATAGGTAAGAAGACAGCAGAGAAGCATAGTTTCAAATTGCAGGAACTAGAGAGGCTGCTCATAGTAAGAAACATAGATAGAACTAGGAATAGTAGGGAAAATATTATATACTAGATAAAAGTCAATGTGTTCTATAAAAACTATATAAAAAGGATAAGAATAGATGTGTGCAACCTGGGTAAGACAAGTATATTAGGTATACCATGGCTACAAGTATAAGACTCTAGCCATAATAACTTAAGTCTACTCCAAGTTAGAGTTGACAAGGAGAACTCGATAGAGTTCTCATTTGATTTTCTACACTACTTATACATTTTACTACTATGGCTATGCAACATCTTCCTATGGTCCTCATATTATTCCTGTTATATATTTATCTCCTCACATGTTGTGATGTGACCAAATGTGACCAATGTCACACTTTTTGTGACTATGTAACTGTCACATGATGCTTTCCCATGCTCTACCTTAGTAATGATCTAACTAAATAAAAGAAAAGAAAAATAGAAAATGACTTAGCTATTTTGCCAAGTCATAACAACAAGTGCATAACTTGGAGATAAACTAGGAGATAGAAGAAGTAAAGATGTCTAGATGCCTACCTTTATGTAGAAGAAATATGGCAGTTAAAGAAGATATAGAGCAAAGAAAGAAAATGAAGAAGAAAATCAGAAATGTGAACAAAGCAAATAAAGACAAATGAAAATGGATGATAGAGGAAAAATTTGATAAGGAAGTTAAGCTAGACAAAGAGAAAGTGAGGAAGATGATGCCACAGAAATTCTATAAGTAGCTTAAAGTATTTGAGAAGGTGAAATCAGAGAGAATGCCAGTAAGAAAACCTTGGGATTATGTAATAAACCTAAGGGAAGATTACATGCCAAAGAAAAGAAGAACTTATCTGATGTTGAGAGAGAAAAAGAAGAATTTGTGAAAGAACAGTTAAAAAAAGGATACATAAAACCTTTAAAGTCACTACAGACTTTGCTGGTATTCTTTGTGGGAAAAAGAATAGAAATAAAAGAATGATACAAGATTATAGGTATCTGAACAAAGGGACAATTAAGGATAACTATCTCTACCTTTGATATCTGACCTAATAGATACTATGGGAACTAGGAAAGTATTTATAAAGATGGCTCTACACTGGGGGTACAACAATATATGAATTAAAAAGAGAGATGAGTGAAAAGCAGCATTCACAATGCATCTAGGGGTTTATAAACCTACTATTATGTTCTTTAGTCTTACAAACTCACCAGCAACCTTTCAGGCAATAATGAATGACATTTTAAGAGACTTAATAAATACAAGAGATATGGTAGTATTTATAACCAATGTTTTAGTTGAAATAGAAGATAAGAAAAGACATAATAAAATAGTAAAAGAGGTATTGAGAAGAATGGAAGCAAATGATCTATATATATAAAACCTGAGAAATGTATATGAAAGGTTAAATGTTATGACTTGGCTAAACAACTAAGTCATTATTTATATTTCTTTTCTTTTACTTTTACTTTTGAACTTATTACATAGGAAAAAGTACAGGAAAGTATCACATCACAAGTGTTACACCAAGTCACAGTCACATGATGAGTATGAGAAAGTAGTGCACAGACCATCTAGTAGTTATATAAGTAGTGTACAGAATCCAATAGGAACTCCATTGAGTTCTTCTTATCAACTCAGACTTGGAGTGGGCTTAAGTTATCTTGGCTAGAGTCTTACATTAAAGAGATCGACTTTATCACAAATGGTCACTTACTGATTTGTGATTATAAATGCTAGAGCTTAAAAGGGCTTAGAAGTAAAGTTTAGATAGTGACAAAAGATATTGTTAAGTCTAAGATCTAATCCTTAGATAGAAAGTTCTTATATATAGAATTGTAATAGTCTGTGCACTAGTACAGATCATCATATGCTACTACCTATTGTTTCACATATGGTAATACCTTTATACTGGAAATATATCATAACTTAGCAAGGTAGCTAAGTTATTATTTATATTTTTTCCTTTTTCTTTTGAACTTACTACACAAGAGGAAGTATAAGAAAGAGATTGTGGGAAAGTGTCATATCACAAGTATGTCACATAGTCATAGTCACATGATAGAAATTTATGATGTCACATGATGGGTCACATGATGAGTGTGGGAAAGTAGGGCACAGACTAGTAGTTGTATAAGTAGGATAGAAAATCTAACAGGAACTTTATTGAGTTTTCCTTGTTAACTTAGACTTAGAGTGGGCTTAAGTCATCTTGGCTAGAGTCTTATACTAGAACTCGATTTCACTTCACAAGCACTGTCTACCTTGGACCTTGCTTATCTTTATTCTTATTTCTTATTGACCCTTAGCCAGTGATCATCATGATCATCAGCCACCTCCATATATAGCCAGGCCCTTGGCTTAAGGGAACTTTGTAGTTAGTTAGAGACTGCAGGTGAAGACATAGTACAAAACCCAGGTATTATGCTCAAGACCTGACCTTGCAATTGGGGAGTGTTTAGTAGCTACTTGTACTCTTCTTAGTATAAATCTTATGCTGTGCTTCATTGTGAGTGGTACATGCAGAGGAGTGATAGTTACTTCTAGAAGGCCATCTAGAGTAGGAATCTCCCCTGAGGAGTGATTGTCTAACCATATTACTAGGACAGTAGTTAGTAGAGCAGTAGGTGTCTAGTTGGATGAAGATCTTGTGCCCTAACAGACATAGTTGTAATTAGTGAGATCAATCATTAATTCCATACTCTAAGATATCAGCACAATGTCTCAAATTTAATATAACTCACTCATAAGCAACCTGCTCAAAGAAAAGCATGCCCTTGCTTCATTAAGAACAAAGTTAGAAGGAAAGAAAAAAAGAGAATATTGGAGTTGTAAAGAGTTCAGACACTTGATGTCATGACTTAGCAAAATAGCTAAGTCATTTTCTATTTTCCTTTTTGTTTTGTTTTGTTTTATTTAGTTAGATCATTACTAAGGTGAAGTGTGGGAAAGCATCATGTTGAAAGGGGCAAAAGAGATGTTTACTGTAACAAGCAAGTAAAAGAGGTAGTGACAGTTCTCAATTGCATGCTAAAGGGTTTATGGAGAGTAGGGGTATCAGAAAGAAATTAAAAAGTAGAAGCACAGCTTATCTGTAATATAAAAATAGATGAAATGATTGGGAACCCAATCTAGATCTGTCTCATATGGTGTTTCTAAGGTATTCACTTTTACACACCGTAACAAGCTTACTAGTAGAATAGTCAGTAAACTACTTATGGGCCTTATTATACTCAATCAAGCTCTCATCCACATCCCCACACCAAACCTTATGGGTATGATACAATCTGAGTTGATGATTAGCTAGGCTTTTCAGACCTGTTACTCCATAGAAGGTTGTCCAAGTGATTGCTGTGTCTTGTCTCAAGAAAAAGTAGAATATATGGTAGGAAATATTCACTAACTCAACCTCTTACCAAGATCACCTCTTACACACTTAAGAGAATTGCATTTACAACCTCAAGAGCTTCTGAGATGAAGACAAGAGCCAAGGAGGCTCTTCCTATCAATCTCTACTCTGAGAAATATATTAGAATATTACAAATGTTAGAGACTCAATTAAAAAGAAATAGAAAAGGAAACTCTTTATTCTACCACTCTCTCACACATCTCTCCTCTATGACACTACCATGTGGCTACAACAGCTATCATCTCTCTATTCTCTATATCTCCAAATATGACCATGTGGTCCTGCTTTACCTCTATACTCTACTTCTGCCCGTTGTTCCCTGAATCCCAAACTGACTTCCTTTTATTCCGAATACAGTCTAGAAACACATGACAGTATATCTAAGCAGCAGTGATACAATTGTCATCTAGCAGTATATCTGTTTCTTAACTGAGTCCAGTAGTGATAGGATCACTAGTCACTAATAGACTTTTGATCTGTTGTCTTGGTGTCATATTAGTCTAAGTCTGCTCTAGATTGAAATTATCTTATATCCCTAAGCCTTTGATTTCTAGAGTTTCAATATTGATAGTCTGTATCTGAAAAACCTAATGCTAGCTTATCAGTCTTATCTTCTGAGGTATATGCTATTCTAGCATGTGGTAGCTTGGCCACTACCTAATAGAAGTATCCAATCTTGGGTCTAGATTATGTCTAGGACTTGTAGGAGATCTCTAGAGTAGGTTCCAATAGTGAAATCCAGGATTATAATTTGTATCCCATGCTACATTTTCACAGAAAATTCTCTAGTGGCATAACAACATGACAGTCACATAATCACATTTGGTCACAGTCACAGTCACAACATGTGATGAGGTAGACACATAATGGGAATAACATGAGGACTATGGGAGGATGTTGTATAGCTATCATAGTAAAATGTATAAGTAGTATACAAAATCAAATGGGAACTCTATCAAGTTCTCCTTGTCAACTTGGACTTGAAGTAGATTTAAGTCATCTTTAGCCACAACTGCAGGAAAGAAAAGGAGAAAAGAGAGAAACTGGTTCCCTAGAATAAATTTGAAATGCTAGCAAGTAAAATGATGAAGTATGGGATGGAACTAAGAAGACAGGAGACAAAAGAGAAAGGCTGGGTAGTTAAATGTTTCAAGTGTGGAGAGAAGGGGCACAAGTATAGGGAATATCCCAAGTAGAAAAAGGAAAAGGAGATGAGAGAGAAAAAAGTGGCACATATAGCAATACTATAAAAGGTACAGCAAAAGGAGTAGAAGAGAAGTCTGGTATACATCCTATGACAGAAGGCATAAGAGCATTGTGGGGAAGGCATACCTAATGAGGTGTGCCTATTAAAATTGGGATAGTACACCAAGGAAGTAGTAGTATTCTACTTGGTATTATTGCAGTATGAAAAGTGACCAGACCAGGGCTTGAACCCAGACCCTTCTGGAACTGCACCAGATGCTCTACCATTGAGCTATCAGGTCCTCCAGGATATTGTAATGTAACCTGATTCCCCATTCCGTCAGGTATGTGAACAATACAAAAGGTAAGGATGTTATGTAGAGGAGAATAAAAGGCAAGGAGTGATCTCTAGGAGGCAGTTAGAAGAGTTGAAGTAGTGTGAATATATAGAGGTAAAAGCAGTGTACCCTATTAAGGAAAATATACAGCAAGGTAGCATACAACTAGGAGAGTTGGAAGGTGCAGCAAAAGAGAAGGATAGCTAAAGGAAAGTCAGGAAAAGCTTTAAGATATTGAGAGAAGTGTGATTGAATATTGGAGTAAATAGGTTGATATCCATGAAGGAGTAACAGTCAAAGTGCTCTTGGATAGTGGTGCAACAGAGATGTTTGTGGATAAAGAAACAACAGCAAAACATAGATTTATGCTACAAAAGTTAAAAAGACCAATAATGGTTAGAAATGTGGATGGAACAAATAACAGTGAAGGAACCATTACACATCAAGTAAAAGCAAATGTGTATTATAAAGGACATGTAAAAAGAATAAGAATGGATGTGTGTAATTTGAAGAAAACAAAAGTAATACTGGGAATACCATGATTACAGGCACACAACCTAGAAATAAATTGGGAAACTGGGAAAGTAAAGATAATGAGGTGCCCACCACTATGTAACAAAATAGAACAAAACTAAGAAGAGAAAAAAGCCAAAAAAGAAAAAAGAATAGTAATCTTAGAGGAAGAGAAAATTATCAGATAGGCAATAAATGATAAAGAAGATTGGGAAAAGAAAGAAGAAATGGAAAAGAATCACATAAAAATAGAGGAGTTGGTCTCAAGAAGGTTTTTAAAGTAGAGAAAAGTGTTTGGAAAGGTAGAATCAGAGAGAATACCAACAAGAAAAATTTGGGATTATGCAATAGATCTCAAGAAGACGTTCAAACCATAAAAAGGGAGAATCTACCCTCTATCCAAAAACAAAAGAGAAGAAGTTTAGAACTTTGTGAAGAATCAATTAAGAAAGGAGTACATTAGACCATCAAAGTCCCCTCAGATATCATCAGTTTTCTTTGTGGGTAAAAAGGATGGCAACAAGAAGATAATAATAGACTACCATAATCTAAACAACTAGACAGTGAAAAACAATTATCCACTCCCATCAATTACAGACTTAATCAATAATATGGGAAGTAAGAAAATATTCACTAAAATAGATCTGAGGTAGAGGTTCAATAATGTGAGGATTAAGGAAGGGAATGAGTGGAAGGGAGCATTTACAATGCATATGGGCTCCTTCAAGCCAACTGTAATGTTCTTTGGAATGACAAACTTGCTAGCCATATTTTAGGTGATAATAAATGAAATTTTAAGGGACTTAATCAATGAAGGAAAAGTCACAGCATTTGTAAATGATATATTAGTGGGGACAGAAACTGAGGAAGGACATGATAAAATCATAGAGGAAATATTAAGGAGGTTAGAGGAAAATGACTTATATGTCAAGCCAGAAAAGTGTATGTAGAAAGTAAGGAAAATAGGATTCCTAGGGGTCATTATAGGACCCAATAGGATAGAAATGGAGAAAGAAAAAGTAGATGAAGTACTTAGTTGGCCAGAGCCCAAAAATATAAAAGATATCAGGAAGTTCTTAGGCCTTGCAAATTATTATAGGAGGTTTATCAAAGATTTTGCTCAAGTAGCAAGGCCAATGAACACATTAACAAGAAGGGACATAAAGTGGCAATGGGGAACAGAGCAATAGTGAGTATTTGATGAGCTTAAATAGGTCTTTATGACAAAACTAGTATTAGCAGCACCAAACTTAGACAAAGAGTTTAGAGTTAAAGCAGATGCTTTAAATTACATAACTGAAGGAGTACTCTCAATAAAGTTCTCAGATGAGATGTGGAGACCAGTTGCTTTTATTTCAAAATCCCTAAGTGATACTGAGAGAAACTATGAGATATATAATAAAGAAATACTAGTAATAATCAGATGTTTAGAAGTGTGGAGACACTTCCTGGAAGGAGCAGTGGTTAAGTTTGAGATCTAAACAGATTACAAGAATCTTGAATACTTTATCAAAGCACAGAAATTAAATTGGAGACAAGCAAGATAGACTTTATACCTATCTAGGTTCAATTTTATGCTAAAGCATGTTCTAGGGAGTAAGATGGGAAAAGTGGACAGTTTGAGTAAAAGGCCAAATTAGGAAGTTGGAGTGGAAAAAGACAACAAGAATAAGATGTTGGTAAAACCAGAATGGTTAGAAGTAAGAGGAATAGAGGCAGTAGAAATTATAGTAGATGGAGTAGATCTACTAGAGAAAGAAGTTGAAGGTAAAAAACAATGAAGTAGTAAAGGCTATGGAAGAGATGAAGCAAGCAGGGGTAAAAATGTTAAGAGATGAGAAATAGAAAAAAGTCAACAGTGTAAAGTACAAAGAAGGAAAGATCTATGTACCAAAAGATGATAAGCTTAGGGCAAAAATAATTAGACTGCATTATGACATGCCAATAGGAGACCATAGAGAGCAATAGAAAATAGTAGAGCTGGTCACTTGCAATTTTTGGTGGCCAGGAGTAACAAAGGAGATGAAACAATATATAGAAGAATATTATGCCTATCAGCAAAACAAAAACCACACAGAACAGCTGGCAGAAAAGTTGATACCAAATTCAATTCTGGAGAAACTATGAATGCATATATTGGCAGACTTTATCACCAAGTTGCCTTTAGTGCAGGGATACAACAGTATTCTAGTAGTAGTAGATTGGTTAACTAAAATGGTCCATTTTATGCCAACTACAGAAAAAACATTAGCAAAAGAATTAGCAAGGCTATTTAGAGATAACATATGGAAACTGCATGGGCTACCAGAAAACATCATTTCAGATAGAGGACCTCAATTTACAGCAGGTTTAATGTAAGAGCTGAATAGGATGTTAGGGATCAAGAGTAAATTGTTAATAGTATTTCACCCACAAACAGATGGGCAAACAGAAAGGGTGAACCAAGAGTTAGAGCAATACTTGAGAATGCTCATTGATCATAGGCAAGAACAATGGCCTGAATAGTTGGGAACAGCAGAATTTGCATATAACAATAAAGTGCACTTGAGTACTTGAATATTGCCTTTGAAGGCAAATTACAAACAAGATCCTAGGATAGGATTTAAAGAAAGAAAGAAGAGGAAATATGAAGGAGCAGGAAAATTCATAGAAAATATGAAAGAAATTCAGGAGAAAGCAAAGGCAGTGCTAGGGAAATTGTAAAAAGAGATAAAGAAATATGCTGATAGAAGACGAGCAAAAGTCAACAATTATAGAGTAAGGAGCTTAGTTATGCTTAGTACTAAGGACTTGAAATACCAAATGGTTGAAAGAAGAACAGAAAAGCTGATAGAGAGGTTTGTTGGCCCTTATAGGATAAAAAAGATAGTATTCTTGAACACAGTAGAACTGGAATTACCTAGTATAGTAAAAATACATCCAGTAGTAAATGTTAGTAGAATACAACACTATATAGGGCAAGTAGAAGAGTAGAGAAAGAAGCAACCAGCTCCAGTGATAATTGAAGGAAAAAAAGAATAGAAGATAGAGGAATTCTGAATAAGTGGCAGATTAGAGGGAAAGATAAATACTTGGTATACTGAAAAGGATTTACAACAGAACTAGATACTTGGGAAGAAAGAGAGAATTTAAAGAATACAAAGGAAGCAATTGAAGAATTTGAAAAAGAATATTAATGAGACTAGGAAGATATGGCAAGACAAGAATAGGAAGAAGGAGTATTTGAGAAGAGAGAATTGCCAGAGAGATTTACAGTGAAAAAGTTATCCAGATGGTTAGATAAGAGGTATAACAAAGAATATTGGAAAAGGTTAGAACAGAATTGGAAGCAATGGAAAGGGGAAAGAAGAAGACAAACCTTGGAGACAATCAAAGAGGAAGAAAAAACTGAGCAGAAGAACTTGGAAATCAGAGACTAAACAAAAAAAGATAAGAAAGAAATGAGCAACATGGTTGATCCATATTATGAGTTGTAAAAATCTTCAGAACAAGAAAACTTAAGAGAGAGATAGTATTATAACTTGACAAAACAACTAGGTCATTATTTCTTTTTCTTTTTCTTTTTCTTTTCTTTTCTTTTGGACTTACTACATAGAAGAGAATACAGGAAAGTGTCATGTCACAGTCACATGATAGGAAGTCATATTGTCACATCACATGACATCACAATAATGGGTCACATAATGAGTGTGGGAAAGTAGTGCATAGACTATGTAGTAGTTGTATAAATAGTATAAAAAATCCAATAGGAACTCTATCAAGTTCTTCTTGTTAACTCAGACTTGGAGTGGGCTTAAGTCATCTTGACTAGAGTCTTACAAAATAGTGATAACATAACCATATAGAGACTGTCCTTTGTTCTAATAAAAGATAGATAACTATCTATGGGTAATTAGTTAATGTCCATGTACAAACATTGAGGACTTCATATCTTCTTTAATATTAAAAAGGTTGTTTTGGAGTCATTCTGAGCATAATAAAAAGTTATAATATCATAGAGGTTATCTACTGATTGCCTAATAGCTTGGCCAATATTGATTGCCTCAAGACATATTTGATATCAATCAAAAGGCCTTCTTAAGAGCTTTTAAGTGCTGTTAAGACCATAGAAATTGTTAAAAAAATTGATGAAGATATGTCCAAATGAAGTTTGTGACAGGATGACAAAAATGCTATTTTGTGCCAACTACAGAAAAGACTTTAGCAGAAGAATCACATTACAAATTGGAAAAGCCAACAAGTCACAATTTAGTCCAAACCTGCTGTGGAAAGCTTCAGAAAAGTTATCAAGGCCAATCCTACTATGGTTGAGTTATAGATCTTCCTCCAGGCTTCCAAAGAAAACTAGGTACATGCTCATCTATGAGGATAAACATCATGATAATTAGATAGGTCCCTGACTTCAACATGCTACTTGATTTACTTGATGTTATTATTGTTAGATCTCTGTAGTCTTAGGAAATGAGAGAGAACCTATTAGTATTCTGTTATACCTTCTGATAGACCTCCTCAGCAACACAGGAGATACTTATAACCTATTCCATATGGAAAAGTTTAATAAGGCAATAAAAGAACTTTTGAATGACTAGAGAGACTATCTCAAAACAATCAATTCTAGCATGACATTGACTGATGGACCCAATGGTTTGTTCAGAGAACTCTCTATCAAATATAGAAATAGGTTGTAGAACCTTTAATGAAACCTTTTTGTATTTAATGAGACTGCTGTTAACTAGGAATATGTCTTATAGGACGAGTTTTTCACTAGATGAATCTAGCTGGGTACTAGTCATATTATTCTACTAGCTAAGGACCAGTTACTTATTTATAATGCATGTGAATCTATAGTCAACCATATTACAGAAAAAATATGGCTTCATGATCAATTCTGGCTTAAGGATATAACATACCTCTTGTACAATATATTTATCATAGAGAATGATGCATATACTACATGATTTATTAATGGAACTATCTACCAGGTATTCCTGAGCCCTTAGGACTATCACCACTGGGATAGTCTGATCAAAGGCATGATTGTTGATGTACACATTGTCAATGGCTCTTGTTATACTGTCTTGTCAGACAATAATCAATATAGAACTATTGACAGCAATGACTCACACTAAGTATACTTGTTTGTATCTACTATTCAGTGGCTTTACTGATTGGTTATACAAGAATTCTAAATATGGCAACCTTAATATTGTGATTGGCCTATTAGAGGAGCTTTTGTGTTTCTAGATAGCTTTTGTAAGAAAGCTAAACTCCAAACCAGAATAAAGCCAACTACTCTTTGTTCAGCAATTGACAAAGAGAACTCAATAGAGTTCCCATTAGATTTGCTACACTATATATACAATTACTATTGTGGCTATGTACCTTGTCTCCTGCAGTCTTTATGTTACTAATCAGCTGACTTCTTTGTTATATGCTGTGACTGTGACTTGTAACTTCATATGACATGACTATTCTGTGACTGTTGTCACACATTTGTGACTCTGTGACTATCATATGATATTTTCCCATGCTCCACCTTAGTAATAAAAGAAAAGAAATATTAAATAATGACTTAGCTATTTTACCAAGTCATGACAGCTTTGTGTTGAATTAAGGCCATATATAATAGACATGTCCATTATAAAAATAAATTCATGGTTATCTGGCATTGTTTGTTGTGGGGATCTAAAAGTAGAAATTATCACAAAATTATCACAGTAGTAGTGTTTTCAATGTTATTGAATATCAATGTAGAATATGATAAATGTTACAAAAGTAAGTATTAACAAGATGGCAAGTATTTTACCCCTAAATAGACAGGTAATTATGTCCTCATAACATTGCTTCTTTCACTCTTACCTCCATCATTAATAGTAGTACCTGAGCATAGTATAGTGAATCCTAGTTTTTTTAACCCTGCTATGAATCTTGAGTACACCTGTGAGAGACCTACAGATACTGCTGTCAATGTTCAGCAGGGTAGACCAATATCTTGTGCTAGTATAGGAGAACCATGTAGTATTTCCTTATCTCCCATGGACTTCTCCCCATTCTCCAAAATAGACTATGCCAAATACATCTAACTACAGAATAATATGAATGTCAAAGAAGACAACAAACCTATCTTTCCAGTCCAAAGTGGCCCAGCTAGGACAACTGACTTTGCTTTTCTGGTGCCTCAATCTACATACAGCAACAACATGGAGGCATTGAATATCACCTAGGCCATCCAATATAAAAACTCCATAAAACCTTCTTTCCTGGCCATCATTCTATATAGCACCAATGTCCCAGCTGACTTTAATCTCTGGGACAGTGAATTCAGACCTATGTCTCTCTTTGGTACCAATGAGTTTCTTCAAAGTGACATTTGCAACATGGTCTACTTTCTACAATAAACGGCTTTCTTCCTTAGGCAATGCAACCTTGAGAACTACAACAGCAATGGTATTCCCTAACTTGCCTTGTTTGGGGATTCTGCATTGACATTCATATTTACTATATTTGAATCTAGCTAGGACAGGCTACTCACTTCAGGTAATATCTCTTTTTAAGATAGTGTTTCATTACAGTTTGAAAGGAATATGAATACTTCTCTTAACACTAATTCAAGCAACCCTGATGGTCACCCAATCAAAAGGGTTCCACCTCCCATTCTATCTCAACCCTCTAAGGAACAACTCAAGAAGTCAAAAAACTATCAAATCAATTGCATGGCCAAGGATACTAGCAGGACAAACCCCATAAAGTCTTTTGCACAGGTTACAGCATTAGTAGTCAATATCCTCAAGATAAAGAAAACCTTTCCTGCTCTCCTAGATAAGAAAATCATTGAGATCTACTATTACAAACTTCATTCAGTCATATCTCTATCAATTCTTTAACAATTCTCACAGTCTTAACAACTATGGAAAGCCCTTGAAAAGACCTTTCAATCAATATGAGTCATGTCTCAAGACAATTAATATTGGTCAAGATATTAAGCAGATCAACTGGTAACTACTATGTTACCATTTATTAAATTACTAATATCTCAGAAACTGCCATGATTGATGCTTTGGTTCTAGGCTCAGCAGAAGCCTTTTTTATAATGCTCAGAATAAGCCTAGAACAACCCCAAGGAAATTAATATTAGTGGAGATATGAAGGCCTCAATATTTGCATATAGACTTCATTAATTACCCATAGATAGTCATCTGTCCTTTTCTTAGAACAAAGGACAGCCTCCATATGGTTAAGTTATAACTATATTAAGCATAAAGGCACTACCATATATAGAACAATAGGTAGTAGCATGTGATGGTCTGTGCACTAGGACAGATCATCACAATTCTGTATATAAGGATTTATAGTCTGAGGATTAGACCTTAGACTTAACAACATCTTTTGTCACTGTCTAAACTTCACATTTTTGAACCTTTCAAGATTCTAAAGCACCAATCACAAATAAGTAAGTGACCATTTGTGAT
>Ga0153965_1000027_pt1 | contig 20304 bp, 19 predicted proteins | sample TSFL049MetaG_FD_104707 | JGI IMG/M metagenome (GOLD analysis project Ga0153965, IMG submission 104707) | Attine ant fungus gardens microbial communities from Florida, USA - TSFL049 MetaG | ecosystem: Host-associated > Fungi > Mycelium > Unclassified | place: USA: Florida, Paynes | collected... | reverse complement strand
TAGCAGAAATTAGGGACGCACATGATTCAAGAGTGTTGTTCAGTTGTGTTGGTCCGGCTGGAGACGTTGTGTGCACAGGCGCTGGGGACGAGAATTTGAAGTTTTGGAGAGTTTGGGATTTGGCTACGGAGAGGTCTTTAGGGAAGAAGAAGAGGAGTAAGAGTGTGATGTCTAGCGGGATTGTCACAGGGGAAGAGGTGGGTGGTGGGAGGATGAATTCGACGAAGGAAGGTATCTTGAGTATCCGATGATTCGAGGTAGTTTTGTGTGTTCTTTCTTAGTTTTGTATCTTTCGTGTTGGTGACTTTCAACGGAAGAAGTTTCCAATGGCATTTTTATTTCTGAGAATATTTCCAGAGTCGTTTATTCTGGATATTAATAATTCAATGTCTGACCTGAGCTCCCTATTTTACAGCAATGAGTAATGTTGGGGTCTCTGATTCTTTGTGGTTTAATGCCGGTTAAAATCAGCGGAAGATGACTACTAGTCTGACCACAGTGGATGTCGTGTAATTCGGTCTCGCGATCAAGATTTCTCGTCATCTGGACTGATTGTAGAATTTCTGAGCAAGTACGGGCCATGTCCTTCTCTACAAAGACCACCGATACATCCTAGAGGAGATCTCACCCTTCATATACCCCCTTGACATCCTCGGCACCCATGAAGGGATCCAAGCTCAAATTCAATGCATTTACCAGGTCAGGAACAGGCCCACCCACACAGCACAAACCCATCGACGATAGACTGCCAGAGGACCACTTCAATGAGGAACTCGAGGACGGCCACCCAACACATAACACATACTTTATTTCTTTACTCTCTTCTTATTACAGCCATAACATCACCTACAATCCTCCCCTTCCACCAGTTAATTTCACTCACACCATACTCCTTTCTCCCATAGACATGCCCCAGACATTGGGCTCTTTGTAAAAAATGCAAGAGCTCAGGCATCACCCAAATGGTAAACAACTGAGGAGATATACTATGTTGTAATGCGAGGTTAATATAGAGGTTGTAGTCCAAGTTTTTATAGTCTACAGTCAGTACATCGGATGCTGTAGAGTTCTGGAGGGCTATGTAGCTAGCAGACTAACAATGAGTAATTGACGCAGCAAAATAAATTGAGCACAGGGGAAAAGAGGGAAAGATAGAAAGACTTGATTAAAATGTAACTACAATCCCAAATTTATATGTAAATATCTGAAACAAATGCTCTAGCAAGTGGAGTTTCCAAGACAACTCGATGTCATTCAATAACAAGAGTTTCATTTTGTGACACTCCCACTCAGTGAGATGTCCAGAAAAATGATAACACAAGCCGAAAACTGTCTGAAATCTACTCAAGCTCCCAATGGAGCCAACACAGCCCAGCCATCAGCGAAGACGACTAAGCAAAGACAGAGAATGATGCACAACAACAAAGTTAGCCATCTCTGACAGAAAACAAAAATCCGATAGACCATAAGTTCATCAGCCACCCAAATGCTAACAAAAAAAAAAATCTAGATAATCAGATATTCGGTGAACATACACCATGATGCCAAGCAATGCCACAACTCCCATACTTCAGGGACATCATGCACCATCCTCATGGATCAACATAGCACTGGTCAGGATGGGGTCCTGCAGCCCACCATCCCTGGTCTTCTTCTTCCCTTGTATCCACTTCTACCTGGTGTACTCGGCCACTCCCACTCCTCATAATAACTTGTCACCTCCTGCCAAAAAAATACCGGCTAAATGCACAGATGCAGAGGACGAAATCGCCAAATGGCACCCACAGATAGGGAATCGAGGTTAGGACCACATAGGGCACAATTGAGTAATGCCACGGTCTATAATGGAGAGGTGGGAACCACACTTATCCCACTGGCGGGGCCCATAACCTAATGCAGCAAAATAAATTGAGCACAGGGAAAAAGAGGAAAAGATAGAAAGACTTGATTAAAATGTAACTACAATCCCAAATTTATATGTAAATATCTGAAACAAATGCTCCAGCAAGTGGAGTTTCCAAGACAACTTGATGTCATTCAATAACAAGAGTTTCATTTCGTGACAGTAATAAGGTATACATGTTACAAATGTCTGATGATGAAGATCTGAAGTTGTTATCTAAAATTATCACAACACTCTCCCTCAACAAGGATCTATGTGGTTCTAGTCATGCCAAGAAGTTTGGCAAAATGTTCATGTTTTGCTTTTGGGAGTGCCTTGGTAAATATATCAGCAAGATTATCATTAGTTGCACAGTATTGTACTGAAACTGCATTAAAAGCAATGTGCTCTTGGATGAAATGGTGACGAATGTCAATATGTTTTGATTGAGCATGGAACTGTGAGTTTTTTGTGAATTTTATTGTAGCTTGATTGTCGATATTGATGATAGTGGATCCATTAGGTGGTATTCTGAGTTCAGTGAGTAATTCTTGTTAGAAGAATAGAGTGTTAAATTAAATTATTATTGTACCATGTATTACTGTAGTCTAATATACGAGCTGTGCTTACATAAGCAGGCTTGCTTCTTTGTCTCAACTGCCATGTCATGGAACTGCTTTGCTTTTCTCAAGATCTCTCTTTCCTATCAGGCTATCTATCAATATCTGTTGGATAACCCAGTGAGTGGACCATCATTTGTCCCCACTGTAAATGCTGCTCTCCATTCTTCTAACAGGTTATGGGCCCCAATTTGCCCTGACCTCCTTTGGTGCTCTCAAGCTGCCTCAGTTGATAAAAAGGACTTGACTGGCTTGCTGACCTGTTGGGGATTGAGATGATCTCCCTGTTGAATCCCCTCATGCCCACAGGATCCTTTACTTCTTTGCAGATGCTATGGCCCATGGCTGTTTAGGATGAAGCATTGCACATTCATTGCTACATCTGCTCCCTGAACTAAGCTAATTTCTTGATGATAGCTATAACCAGTTTAATATCCACCATTCCTTGTCTCTCCAGCCCTGCTGTTTACCTATTCTGGGCAATCAGTGTTTAGTCCTGTCTTGCTATGATCACCATGCCTAGTTCTCCTTATAATGCCAAGGATATGCTCACTTCCTCCACTATCCCTTTTACTACAGATCAAGATGAGCACACTAGATGCAGCAGCCTTGACTCTCAGATACTTGGGATAATGAACTCATCCCTAGCTCATAATATCCTTATGCATGGAAAAGAGAATGCAGAGTTCCTCTAGAACTATTTACATGATAAGTATAGCTCCCCAGGGCCTGCTTCTGTTTTTGCAGACTATTAGCACACTAGACACTTCCAGATTTCAAATAGTGACCTTGCTCCCCAGATTACAAAACTCAATACTCTCTATACTAGGCTAGAGAGGAACAAATGTAATGTCCCTTCCCTCATTCATGCAATGACACTTCTATCTGCTATTCCTCAATCTTGGGATAACTTAGCTACCTCTATCCTCACTTCCCAGACCTTGCTCACCCAGTTGACTTGGGATTTTGTGAGCTTAGCTATTTAGTTTAAGTTCTCCTGAAGATCAACCAGTGCTCATACTGCTCATCACTCAGGTGTTTCTAGAGGTGATTGTCCCCCCTCTTGGAAGAAAAATCCCTAGGATAAGCAGCAGCAGTACCCTCAAGGATAGCAGCAGCAGCAGTTACAAGGGGATTCCTCCCAGCAGCAAAAGAAAAAGCATGGTTGAGGAAAGCATGATGACAAAGCACACCAAGCAAATAGCTCTTCCAAATCTATTAATAGTGGTGAGTACCAAGCCTCTAGTGCCATTGCTTTTGCAAGTATAGCTACTATTATTCCTTCTACCTATTTTCTTTCTCCTAAGCCTCAGTCAAAAGCTAGAGCACCCAAGCTTGCTGATTGGCTCTCTGAGCAACACCCTTCTCAAATTAGTCCAATCTGTGGTCCATTGGCATATGCACAAGATAGAGCATTAAAACTATATAATGAGCGCTTGGCTAGGAAATTCCCTGATCCTACTTTTGTTGAGGCATCTGCCTTCAAAATCACTGAGCCTTCCTTAAAGGCTTCTCCCCCTCAGGTTCAAAGTGGTCCATCCAAAATAGATATTAACCCACCTTTAGTGACAAACACATCTATTTTAGGGGAGTCAGCTAATATTGATGATATAGTATTCTTAGGAAGCCCTAAGGATTGGAGCTTGAATAATCAAATTTCTGGATATGACTTGTATGTGTATTCCCCCACTATCTCTAACTATCTCAGCTCAGTCCCTCACAACCTGCACCAATATAATGGCTACAACTAGAAACTCTGTAGCATCGAGTAGTATAGTCTGTATGACTTAATGTAACAATAAATTTGTGTTGTCTGCATTGCCTATAGCTGAGAATTTACAAAGATGTGATAGAGCACTATGCACTATATACAAGGGTAAAAAAGCACCATATGGCTGCTCTTATAATAATGAATGGTTCTTGGACTCTAGTGCCTTTGCCCATTTCACTCCTTTTGAGTCTGACTTTGTTTCTATGACTCAAGAAAATTATGATCATGTTGAGACAGCCAATTCTAAAGCACCTCTTTTTATGGTTGCTATAGGAACTATCCTTATAGAACATGAAATCATTGACCCTAAAGACAGGACAACCAGAACTGCTATCTCTAAACTATGGCCAGTATACTGTATTCCTGGTATGACTATGCACCTCCTCTCCACTGGACAATTACTCTAATCTGGATTGAGTATAGAAGACACAATGGATAGTTCAACCTTCTATGATTTATCTGGTGATGCTGTTCTCTCTGCCCTACCTAATCTTTGGGGAAACATCCAGGTTGTCAGAACATGTATCATTAAGAACAATATTCCTAATCTTGTGAGTCTTGTTACAAAGTACCTAGATTATGAGACAATTCATTGTCAACTTGGGCACATCTCTGATAAAGCCATGAGACATATTTCAAACAATGCTGAAAGTGCTAAAAAGATCTGCTTCCCTAACAAGAAACATATATACTGTAGTTGTGCTTTAGAAAAGCTGTACCAGCACAGTTTCCCTGAGAACCCTAAGTGTTCTAGTAAGACTCTTGGATTGATCCATTCAGATCTCCTTGAGCTCCCCACTTTGTCATACTCTAAGTATAAGTGGGTGATTATATTCCTTGATGACTATTCTTCCTATTGCAGAGTTGCTTTCTTGCACAAAAAATCAGATGCTGCAAAAGCAATTAAAGCTGTTTTTCAGCTGTGGTTGAATACTACTTCCTACTCTGTTAAATGCCTGTATACTGATAATGGGGGGGAATACATGACATTAGAATTGCAATCCTTTTTATGTGAACAAGGAATTATCCATAAGACAAGTACACTATATGTACATCAACAAAATGGTTGAGCAGAATGGTTGAATCAAACACTGCTAGAAAAGGCACAATCTGTGTGACTTGAAGCATGTTTACCTGATTCCTGGTTGGAGTTTGCTTTTGCAACTGCTACCCATGTCTATAACCATACTCCTATTAAACATCTCAAATAGAAAACACCTTAGGAGATCTTTACAGGTAAAGAACCTAAAATATCATACCTCTATATCTTTGGCTATAGAGCATATGTGTATCTCCCCAATCAAGTTCATGCAAATAAACTTACACTGTGCTCTAAATTAATGATATTTATTGGGTATGAGGATAATAGCTATAGATTTATTCGCTACACACAAGAGAATGTTATATTCCGCTCTACCCAAGTTATCTTTAATAAAGAACACTTCCCTAGATGTCCATCTTCTCATTCCAGAGAGCAAATACCTCCTAGTAAACTAACCCTAGAGATAGAGTCATTAGCACCTAGATCTTTTGGTATAGATGAACCTGCTCCAACATCTTTTCCACTAACACCTATACATCCTAGACCCTTTACTCCTCCAATCCCTCCTAATTTGCCAGCTCACTCAGAATCCCCATCTCTTCCTTCTCCACTGACACTACCTAAATGGTCCTTAGTAAAAATTGAAGAGGTTGAAGATGTTGAAGATGAAGATGTTGAGATGAATTCCCCAAGCCCTTTTCCTCCTGAAGCTGGTCTTTCACAGTATACTCCTCCTTAGGTTCCAACTGTAATACCTCAAAAATGAGGTAGTGATCTGCAGCTAGGAGAAGATATTCCTCCTCTGAGATATAGCTTGAGGAGATCAACCTATGAGACTAGAGTCTCTTACAGAGAAGGCAATATATATAAAGAGGATTATTATTCCATAGATGTCTTGAGGTACCCTGAGTGACAATGATATCCTAGTAAGACTGATCTAGATATAGCATGCAGAATACTTGAGAATGCTTGTAGACATATTCAAGCATAGCCTGACACTATTCCAATTGGAGGAGTATACTATCCATATAGTCAATGGGACAATACCATTGAAATAAATAAAATCTGCTATGAAGTTGATTGGATAGGACAATGACCTATTATAATTGACATAGAGGGGAATAGGATAGATGTCCCACCTCTAGCAGGCAAGTCAGCTACCACAGCTATTACCAATCATATGGTATATTTTGCAGAAGAAGGGGGAGCAGAGCATATTTGCTTTCTCTTGGCACTCAAAGCAACTGAGACTCATTTTCTACCCAAAACCTTTAAAGATGTTGCTAAACTACTAGCTGACTCTAAGAAAAGGTAGCTTGAATCTTGCCTTGAGGAGCTAAAATTGCTCAAAGACAGAGATATTTATGAGATTGTGGACCTTTCTAAGAGAAGAAAAGCAGTCAAGAACTGCTAGGTGTTTAACATCAAGCCTAATAGTCATTATTAATCTCGTCTTGTTGCCAAAGGATTTTCTCAAGTTGAAAGCATTGACTTTGATGAATTATTCTCTTTAGTTGTCCACTATGAAACTGCATAATTACTTCTTGCTGTTACTGTACTTAAGGATTTAGATATCCAAAGTATTGACATCAAAATAACCTACTTATATGGTGACCTGGATGAGAAAATCTATACAAAGCAACCAGAAGGTTTCAAACTACCTGGGAAAGAAAACAAAGTCTGATGACTTTGCAAAGCATTGTATAGTCTTAAGCAAGCTGGCTTGTCCTGGTGGCACATAATGACTAAGTCAATGCTTATCCTAGGATTTAAGAGATACAAATCCAATGCTGTTATATACTACTATTACAACAAAAAGACTAAAGCACTTGTTATAGCAATTGTCTATATCAATAATGTTTGCTTTATGAGTACTAAAGATTTTCTGCTTCTCAATGAGTTGAAGCAGAAATTTATGGCTAGATAGGAATATTGTGACCTTAGTAAAGTCACAGAGTTTCTAGGCATGTACATAAGCTATGATTGTAAAAATCAAAAGATATTTATTGATCAATGTGAGTATTTGGAGAAGATGCTGGTGCACTTTAATGTTGCAACTAATTCTACTCATACTTCACTGCTATCTGAGTTTAGCTTTAATTCAAATAAAAAGCAGTGTGATCCCAAATTTTGCCAAAAGTACCAACAACTGGTTGGTTCTCTAATGTACTTAATGATTGGCTTGAGACCAGATATTAGCTTCACAGTTGTCAAGTTAGCTCAACAGATGGTAAACCCCTCCAACAATCATTATTGAGTTAGGTTACACCTCTGTAGATACTTGCTTGCCACTTGCAGATATTGGCTTGTATATAATGGATCAAGCAACAAATTGCTTATAGCATACTCTGATTCTGATTGAGGCCAAGACTATGAGTATTGTAAGTCAACTACTGGCTATTTTACTATGCTGGCTCAAGGAATCACTTCCTAGTTAAGTCACAAACAGAAATCAGTAGCTCTCTCCTCTACTGAGGCCAAGTATATGGTGCTTTCTGATTGTAGTCGCTAACTCATCTAGACATCAAATCTCTTGTATAAGATTGGCTTTAATATTCCTGTCCCTTATCTCTATGGTAATAACCTTGGATCACTCTTCTGGAGCACTAACCCAGTACAAGAAAACAAGTCCAAACATATTGACATCTGGTATTACTATGTCAGGGATGCAATAGAGAATAACAAAATCAAACCATACTATATTGACAGAGCTAGGAATCCTACTGATATCTTGACCAAGAATCTTGGTCAAGTACTATTTCATTAGTTCCATCCACTTCTTGGTTTGGAGATTCTATGATCTCTTCTTTTAATTTATATTGTTACTCAATGACTACTGCTTTGAGTGAGGAGGAGTATTAAATTAAATAATTATTGTACTATGTATTACTGTAAATTAATATACAATACAATAATTATTTAATTTAACAATTCTCAGATCCAGAGGCATTCATGAGTTATATTGCTGAGCACCACGTATTCAGCTTCTATTGTAGATAGTGTGACTGTAGGCTGTTTCTTCAAGTACCAAGAGATAGCTCCTCCTCTAAACATGATAGTATAGCCTAATACTGACCTTTTATCAGTCAGGTTTGTTCCCCAATTTACATCTAAATAACTATGAGGATTGAGATTAGAAGGTAAGTAGATAATGTCTAAGTTGAGTATACCTTTGATATAGTAAAGGGCATATTTGGCTGCTGTCCAATGGATTGGTGAGGGATTATTTATGAACTGAGATAGTTCATAGACCATGTATTTGAGATCCAGTCTAGTGACAATAGTAGCAAAGTTGAGTGAGCCAATGACAGCAGAATATTCATGTACTAGCTGAGGTAATGTAAGCTCAGCATCATCAGAGGTCTTGTCAAGTTTGACATTAGGATCAAGTGGAGTAGTGACAGGGTAGCATTTGGTTATCTGAAATCTCTTGAGGATCTTCTTGAGATATTGAGTTTGGGTGATTGTGATGGAGCTGGTGGTCTTGTCTTGGGTTATTTCCATGCCTAATATTTGTTTGACTGGGCCTAAGTCTTGGGTATCAAACTTTGAGTTGAGGTCAGATTTGACCTATGACATAAAAGTATTAGAGGATGCTAAGATGGTCATATTGTCAACATGTATAGCAATAATGACAATACCATCTGTGTTCCATTAAATATAAACACATTGGTCTGCAATGAGTTGAGTGAATCCTAGAGAAATAAATTCAGAATTTAGCTTTTTGTTCCAGATGGCACCAGACTGTTTGAGTCCATAGAGTAGACAATGTAATCTATAGATGTGATTGGTTCTATCTTCATAGCCAGGTGGCTATTCCATGTATATTATTTCATTGAGTTCACTATTTAGATAAGCCCCAACTACATCCATAGTGTGAATATCAAGCTTGTAGCAGGCAGCAATGGCTATAAGGGTCCAGAAAGTTTTAAGTCAAACTACAGGTGCAAAAGTTTCTATAAAATCAATACCAGGGATCTGAGAAAATCCCTTAGTGACTAGGCAGCCTTTGTAATGTGTAATGGCACCAGTGTGGTCTTGTTTGACTTTGAGAACCCATTTACATTTGATGGGTTTGTGATCTGCTGGTAAGTTCCTAGGTACTAGTGTTTTCTAGTTAGGTGATTTTTTTGTCCATTGCATCTTGCTATTATGCTGTATTATGTTGGAATATGTATTGCAGCATGAAAAGTGACTGGACCGGGGCTCAAACCCAGACCCTTCTGGAACTGCACCAGATGCTCTACCATTGAGCTATCAGGTCCTCCAGGGTATTGTAATGTGACCAGATTCCCTATTCCATCAATATGGCTTCATAATAGTATGAGAGCTTGTCTGAAGTAGTAGGGTTACTTGAGAGAAGTACAAACTTGTTGGTGGGTTTTTGATCAGGGCTGAGTGGGATGACAGTTTTCCAACCTAGGGGTTTGTTCCTGGCTTGAGAATTGTTAAGGATACAATAGTCTATTAATGGTTGAAATGCAATATGGGCAGAGCATTTGTAAGGTAGTGGTGCTGGTTTTGGGATATGTGACTTTGATGATGTATTAGGTGGTTGGACAGAATAGTTTGTAATTGTTTTCTTTGGGGTTTTGGGAGATTCTAAGTCAAATTTTGAATTAAGTTGTAAACCCAAAATTTGCTTGGATATTTTCTACTCTTTCTCAAGCAATGGAGGGTTCAAAGTATCAGTGACATTGTTGGAGCTAGCAGGATTTAGGATAGTGTAATGACACTTATGTGTTTGATTCTCAAAAATCATGTTCCAAGATATCTGAATCTAGTGTGAGTGGGGGTTCCAGTATCTCCAAGCTTTGCCATGATCTGATAAGCCAACAAAGATAAATTCTCAGGATTTTGGGTTAAGTTTGGAGTTTTGGCCATCTTGTTGAAGAACCTAGCATTTGATTCCAAATTCTTGAAACATCAAAATATTAGGCTTTTTTCCTTTAAAAGCTTCTTCTGGGGTAATGAGTTCTTTGAGAGCTTGTATTAGTAATCTGTTCTTAAGATAGCAGGCATAAGTGACTACTTCTGGCCAGAAAAAGTAGAGGATATTGTGTTCAAGCATCATAGTACACATGTGCTCAATTAGGGTACAATTGAGATGTTCTCCAATACCATTTTGGATAGGTGAGTGGGTAGCTGTGATTTTATATTGTATTCCACAAGATTTGAGGTAGTCAATTACCTCATGATCAATATATTCTCCTTCACCATCAAATCATATAGTTTTGAGGTTTTTGCTAGTTTGGTTCTTGATAAAGGCTTGGTAATCTTTGATGTGTCTAAGAATGTTCTTTTTTCTCATGAAGTGAATCTGAGTATGTTGTGTTATACCAGCTGTGAAGCTAACATAGTAGCATTCTCCTTTAATTCTAGTAGTTCGAGCTAACTCCTAGACATCAGTAAACGTCATGTCATCAATTTCTTTGTATTTAGTCTTGAATTATTGTGGGAATGGTATAATGTGGAATTTGGCCTTAATATATGATATATACTAAGATAGCAGAATATTTAGGTTGACCTTCATTTCCTTGACCATGTCCTTTTTCTTTAGCATCTTAACTGATCCTATATGGATATGTCCTATGATTTTATGTCAGTCATGTTATGTATGGTTTTGTGGGGTTTAGGTAGCACAGGTATGGTGAGAGATAATTAGAGTAATATTGAGTATGTATAAGCCATTCAGTTTTGGTCCTGATATAATGATTTCATTCTGGTTATTTGGTGACATGATAGTGATTCCCTTCTAATAGAAATTGACCCCACAGTTCATGTTTGTGATGCAGCTGATGGATATTAAATTGAATGGAGTAGTGGAGCAGTAGATAGTATTGTATAGTAGTATAGGATAAGATCAGTTCCCTACTATAGTAGTAAGTTTGATATCTTCTTTGCCTATGTCTTTGGTAGTACTACTGATACCCTGAATTGGGTGATCTTGTAGTTCTGTGTAGGTAACAAAGGCAGAATAGTCTCAAACAAGATATGATGTAGTACCTAAATCAGTGATCTAGGCAGTAGAAGTAAGTGTAATTGCTGAGAGAGCTATATCTTATGTAATAAATAAAAATTCTAACTGTACTGAGTAGGCAGTATTGGAAAAATTCTGAAAATTTCTCCTATGACCATGAGAATTGTTGTTATTGTTAGAATTATTTCCAGGTTTTCCTCTATTCTAAATATCTTGTTTCTTGGTCCAACACTCCTTCTGAATATGGCCAACATGTTTATAGTAGTAACAAGTGACATTGGCATTGTATTTTGACCTGTGAGAATGATTGTTAATTGTTGATAGGCCTTGATAATTGTGATTACCATAGGCTAAGAGTACAATTTCAGAAGAGGTATTTTTGGATTTCTTGCACAGGTCTTCTTCCAGGATCTTAGATATAAGTTTAGATAAGTCAAGATCAGCAATATCCAAGATAGTAGACTTGTCAATAGTAGACACAAAAAGGTCCTAAGAGCCAGGTAGTAATGTGAGAAGTATGGTGGAGAATTCTAATCCTAGCATAGCTTGTCCTTGGCTAGCAAGTTATTGACGGAGTCCATAGAGAGTATGAATATGCTCTTCAATATCAGCTCCTTCTAGGCAATGTGTTCTAAAAAGTTTTCAGTGAGTAGCAATAATACTTATAGTACTTGCAATCTCATACATTCTCTTAAGTGTATTCCAAGCTTCCTTTGATGCTTTTGCACCTGCAATGTAGACAAGAGCACTGTCATCTATATGCAAACTGATAGTAGAAAGGATCTTATAATTCTTCTCATTCTAAATTTTGATAACAGATTCATTAGATTTGTTATCAGCAAGAGAGAGTACCATAGATTCAACGTATTTGAATAAGCTGAGATTGATCAAGATATACCTCATCTTAATATGCTAGATATTATAGTTGATCACATTGTACAGGGGTTCAATTTAATAGGTAGATGTTGAATTTGTACTAGTAAATATTATGATATAGGTACAATGAGGAAGTGTATATAGTTATATGAGGTTGTTTTTGAAAGAGATAGGCAGCAGGGACAGAAGTAGGATAGTGAGCAATTTTAGTAAGGGTTGGGGCCCATAACCTATTATAATGTGAGGTTAATATATTGTATTATAGAGGTTGTAGTCTGAGTTTTCATAGTCTATAGTCAGTACATCAGATACTATAGAGTTCTAGAGGGCTATGTAGCTAGTAACCTCTTTTGTAAGTGTTTATTTACAAATTTCTGTACTTCCTCTCTTTTGTTTTTAGAAAGGAATATACTCTTGTTTTTTCTGCTTTAAAATTTTTCTTCAAGTCTATTGCATGGTCCCATACTTTTCTTACTGGCATTCTTTCACTTTCTATCTTTCCAAAGACCTTTAGCTATCAATAAAATTTCTTTGGTACTATTCCCTTAATTTTTTTATGATTAATTTCCATTTCCTTCTCTTTTTCCTAATTTTTCTTTTTGTTTACTGCCTATCTAATTGCTTTCTCTTCTTCTTGCTTCCTTTTTTTTTCCTCAATTTCCTTTTTTTTTTCCCTATTCTTTCCACACAACACTAGACATCTCATCATATTTATCTCTCCTGTTTCCCAATTAATTTCTGGGTTATGTGCAGTTAGCCATAGTATCCCCAGAATTACTTCTGTTCTTCCTAGATCACATACATCTAACTTTATCCTTTCTATATGTCCTTGATAGTACACATTCACTTCAATTTCATATATTACTAATCCTCCACTGTTCCCTGTTCCATCCACATTCTAGATTCTTACTAGTCTTTTCAACTTCTCTGATTTGAAGCCATTCTTTTTTATGAACTTCCTGTCTGCAAGCATTCCTGTTGCTCCACTATCTAATAATGCTTTTACTAATATCCCTTCATGATTATCTACTCTTTCTAACCCTATATTTATCCATACTTCTTTTAAGGGTTGTAGTATTTGTCTTAAATCTCTTACTCTCTCAGTATTATTCAATTCAAGTTATTTATTCATAATGTAACTTGACAGAATACTGTATTTATTGTAGGAGGACTAGCAGGAGCCTACTGTTCTCTATTGTCTTTTAATTCCTCTTCTTTGTCTGTCTGAATCATTTTTCTATTTCTTTCCACTATTCTCCCTGAATTATAATTTTGGGCCATATGCCCAAAACCTCCATAATTAAAACATCTCCAATCTCCTCCTGCCTGCCCTCTGTCTATAGCCATTGCTCCTGGCCCCTGTCACAGTTGTGCTATGGACCAGTAGTCACATATTGTATGGTTTACCACTATACCAAAAGGGCAATGTTAGCAAGGCTACTTGCTAACAAGGGTTCAGCTATTTATGTAGTTCATTTGAATAGGTATTTTGTTATACCTCCATGACACTATTTAGTAGTCACTTTTCTGTGACAGTCCCCTTTTTCCTCCCATCAATCTTGGGATTGCTTCCCTTTGAGTTTGCCATTCTCCTCTTAGAACTCAATTTCTTCTCTATGTTCTATTATTCTAAGAGAGTCATTGTCCTCTAGTTTACTGTATATTTCCTGTTGTAGGGCATGCCGTGTTTTCTTCTCTTCTTCCCAGAATCTTCTTCTTTCCTCTGCTTTGTCTTATATTTCAGTCCAGTTGAATTACTCTTTCCTGTCATTGCATAATTGTTGTTGGAGGTGACTTGGCCTCTACTAATCTTCTTTGTACTACTCTGTTTAATCCTCTTTTAAATTCTTCTACCAGAGCTTTCTCTTTATAACCACTTCTTCTAGTTGCTCTTCTAAACTCCTACACATATTTGTCCATAGTTTTTCTTCCCTGTTCTAACACTCTCAACTCATCTACCTTTCTGCTTTCTTCATCAAACTCCCCAAACTCTTGCCTAATTTTTGCAAACAATTCTTTTACTGTTTGTATTGCTAACATTCCATTTGTAATCTTATCCAATATGTTATCCTTACAAATTTCTGCTATTCCCCTTGTATATATGATAGGACCTAGCTAATTTTATTCCTATCTCCTACTTGTCCCATCCTTATCTACATAAATAAGCAGCAGGCATTAATAAACCCTACTACTTGGCCCCTTTCTCTACTGAACTTTGGAGATGGGGCTACCTCTGAAATAGGTACCACAACTGGTGCTGGTGTTGGTGTTGCTACTGCTGCTGCTGTTGTAGCTGTGATAGTTGCTGTTTGTACAGCAAGGAGTTGTTGTTGGAAAGTGTTAATTGTCTCCTGTTATTGTCACATGAAAGCGAGAAGTTGCTCCATGGTAGGAGCAGCATTTTGTTGTTGGGATATGGTGGGTAGTAGTATGAGTGGTAATAGTAATAGTAATGAGAGATAGAATATGTCTTCTTTTTCTGAAGTTTCCTTATATAAGGATTTGTGATCTTCTTCATCTAAGAGTATTGTAGCTAAACTCGATTAACTAAAAGGATAAAACAATATTGGTCCTAAGAAGGACACCCCTAGTTTCTAGATAGTCTCTTAAGGAGTAACTGTCAATCTCCTATATAGATATAGACTTGTGATAATGCACACAGTAGCATAGAGTTTCTAGCAAATTTCTACTTTAGCTAACATCTCAGATTGATAGGTCTAGACTCTGCACAACTATCCTGAGTTAATGGATATACATTCTCCTCCAGTATCTTCCCATTGGTAGTACCTCTTTATAGCTAAGATCTGCTATTCAAGAGACTTTCTATCACTATGACAGGTAGCAAGTAGATTTATAGAGTAAGTAAGGTCACATAGCACAAAGTTAGATAATAGTGAAAACAAGTTCTAGTGTCAGGAAAGCTAACTCTGAGCTGGAATTAAGCCAATTGCTCTTGATTAGTATTAGACAAAGAGAACTTATTAGAGTCCTCACTATATTAGATCTATCTACTTATACTACTTTTAGTTGGTCTGCACACTCTTTACCCATAACCCCAGCTAAACTCTGTAATATCATGTGCTATGATATGTGACATGACTTCTTTGTGACATGACCTTCCCACATTAGAGAGGTGATTCATAACACTATCTTCATTTAGTTTTGAATACCCACTTATATCCTATGAGTTTTTGTTCTATTAGTTTGTTTATTGTGCTGAAAAGATTCTACCTAACAAACTCTTTATGTTCCTTAGCACAAGCTTACTTCTAGTGTATGGTATCTACCCTTGACATGGTATCTTGATAGCTAGTAGAATTGGTCATGATGAGTACTGAATTTTCTATATTATTAGGGTTCCTAGATGATTTTAGATATGAATAGGATGTGGTCAAAAAACAGGGATCATTATCCTAGACTAGGATATGTTTTATCCTTGTTAATCAGTGAAGTTGGGTGGGTGCATCCTCTATAGCTACTTCTGTGACATCTCTAGCCTCTAACTTCTGTTCAGTATTATCACCTTTAACAACTGAGTTCTCAGCCTCACTCTTACTTTCTGGCTTCACTTCTATGTTGTTCATGGAAGCTTCCTCTAACTCAGGCACTTGTTTACCAACCTAGATTGTCCCTTGTCTGGGGGTCTTTAGAGTCTCAACAAATATTACATCATGAGAAATATACACCCTCAATAGGTTCCAACTGTTGCTAACTATGTAACCTTTATCTGTTTTGAGGTAAGCCAACAAAATAGCCTTCTATCACCTTGGCATCTAATTTCTCCCATTTGTTATCAGGTATATGCACATATGCTTGATATCCAAAGATTTGAAGATGAGCAACCAATGGTTTCTTTAAATGGAAAGCTTGGTAGGGAGTCATATCATTAGGTAGTACTCATGTAGGCAGTCTGTTTAGAATTTCTTGAGTATATTGTACTGCAAATGGCCATAAATTTTTAGGTAAATTTGATTTGTGTATCATGGTTCTCATTATTTCTAAGATAGTCCTATTGAGATACTCTGCTACTCCATTTTCCTAAGGTGTGTTTGCATTTCATCTCATAATATATGCCCCTTGACTTTAGCTAGCCTTGAAATTCCAATCCTATATATTCACCACTACCATCAGTTCTGAGGAATTTTTTCCCTTTCTCTAGTTTTGACCTCAGACCATGTGGTCCATTCTATCAATGTCTTTGGTACCTCATCCTTGCTTTTAATTGGCTTGACTCTCATATAGTAAGAGAAACTATCTATGAAAGTGATGAAGTACTGACATTAAGAATATTCTTTTACATCAAAAGGCCCACAGACATCTGAGTAAATCCTGTTTAATTCTCTGAGATTCTTAACATCTAACTTCTTTGAGATTATATTCTGAGTTGTCTTTTCCTTTAGACATACCTCACATTCTCCATTAATGTGATTTGGTATATCACCTATCATTTCTATCCCTGATACCATTGACAAATTCCAAAGCTTTAGAACTGAGCATGTTATTGCATGTCCAAGTTGTTTGTGCCATATATTAAGTAATACCTTCGCAACATATACAACTTGAGGATCAGGTACAACTAAGTTCCTATCTAAGACTCATAGCCCCTTCTTATTTTTAGCTCTTTCAATTATTAATTTAGCTTTTGAGATCTTGCATAATTTTTCTCCAAAGTTAATAGCATATCCCTTTTAAACCATGTAGGTGACTGATAGCAGATTGTTTGTTTTTATATCTGGAACATAGTATATATTCCAGAGTTCAAACAATCTTAACGTTCTATCAACTATTATTGAGATCCTGACTAATCCTGATCCAACAGCCTTAATAATGCTATTGTTGCCTAAACCAATTAGAATAGATATCCTGAAAGAGAAATAGTTGATGAACTATTCCTTCCTGGATGTCATTAGTGATGTTGTTTCTGAGTCAATAATCCATTTGCCAGCTAGATCTAAGATTGATCCCTATGCTATAAAGAGACAAACAATGTCTTTTTTTTCAGAGGTTACAGTAACCTTTGCAGTCTAGGTTTTTTTTTTCAGTAGAGTAAAAACTGGTATTTCAGTGCAGAGCAAATGCATGCAGATGCTCTACAGTATAGGCTTGAACTGGTCTGACCCACTAAAAACCCCAGGTACTTAAACCTCTCTAGGTTCCCTATTTAAGTTGAGTTCTAGCCTTTTAACTTCTAATCTCTTGGGTAGATCCAATGATTTAAGGCTTTTGCCTAGGTTGTTTCCATTGTCATTTTGTCTATTGTTGTCAGAGTTTGTTATCTATATTGTCTTTATTGTTTTTGTCACTACTTTGTATATTTTTATTAAGTTCTGCATAGTGTTTATTTATTTCATTCTTAGATCTTATTTCTCTCAGTTTCATTTTCTTCATATTTGTCTTGTTGTGCTTGTGTTTTTGTTAGTATATAATATTCTCTTCTATGACTTTCATTTTAGCCTCCACTTTGTATCTTTGAGGTTGGAGTGTGTGGTCTTTCATCAGTAGTACTGCTAGTGTTATTGTTGTAGTTGTCTCTTTATTTATGGTTTTGTTTGTGTTTCTTGTCTTCTAGTTCTTGTTTGTTTTCTCCTTGGTCTTCTTTGTCCATTTGTTTTGTTCAGTTTTGGTCATTTGTGTTTGTCTTAGAGTTAGTTTAATTTATGGTCATAGGTTTACTGCATTTGTTTTATGTCTTTATATACATAGTTTCTTATATCATAGGGTCTGGATCAGTCTCTTAGGTCATAGACATCCTGGGTCATTGGATTGTGTCTTTTTTGTTGTCTTAGTGTATTTCCTACACTTGTGGAGCCTTTCATATGGCTTTACTTATATTTTCAAGTACCTGACAAAGTTATAGACTTTGATCCCAGAGTTTGTAGTGAGGGTACTTGTGGATGTATCTCTATTTCCCAGGCTTGTGGAGCCTCCCATATGGCTTCCACTCATATTTTAAAGTACTTGGCAAAGTCAGTGACTTTGAGCCTAGGGCCTGCAACAAGGGGTACTTGTGGATGTGCTTCCATTTCCTAGATGCAGTCTGGGTTTTTGATCCCTCTACTCTCTTGTTCTCAAAAACTGTCCCAGCTGCCTGATTGGCCTTTAACTTCTTGTACTTCAATTTGAAATATTTTTTTCTTTTGTAGTAGTAACACTTTATGTTCTTCTTTGTATCACTATTAGCAAAAGGATCTTGTGATTGTTTGACAGATTTCTTCTCTTTGTCTTCTTCTATCAATGCAACATGTGAGGTATCTCTACATGTATTCTTCTCCAATAGAATCTGCTTGATGACAAAATCCATAGTTAGAGTGTCTTTATCCTTTATGTACAGATACTGCCTGAGTGATACATAAGATTCTGGCAGTAAGACAATTATGAGCATAATAATTGTAGCATCCTTGAGATTATATCCAAGGTTCTTCAGCTTGTGAATCTTCTTACTCATATCAGTGAGCTGTTCTTCCATCAAGATTGTATTAATGAAACATTCTTTAAATGCATCCACAAATAGCTGTGCAACCTTATGCTGACCCTTTCCTTGGTAGAAGCTTTCCAGATGATTCCAGACTTCTGATACCAACTCAAAATGTCTGATCTTCCTAGATGATTCCTTTTTCAGCATTATGATGATCTCTATAAAGGTCTAGTCATTCTGTACATGCCACTTGTCAAAAGTAGCAGTAACAGCAACTTGATCTTTTAGATCTGTTACTTTCTTGGATGGGTACTTCTTTGTTCCTCTTACAATCCCCATCAAACCTTTCACCTTGAGTAGGGTAGAAACCCTAAACTTCCAATCATTGTAGTTAGACCCATTGCTGTCCAAAAGTGAAATGTTGTATTGACTAGATCCAGAACCTGGATTGCTCATCATGTAGTTCAAAATAAAATAAGTTCTTCTCTTCTGTTATTGGTTTAGGCAACAGGGCCTATAACTTTTTATTGCAGATGGAAATTGACAGAAGCTGTTAGACAAAAGTCTCAATCCCTGTAAACACTGAGCTAAATATTATTGTACCTGTCAGACAAAAGTCTGGATACAATCAGCTATCTTTATATCAAATAAGAAAGATTGAAATATACCTCAGTTCCTATAAACACTGAACTGAGGTTTCCAAGTTCTACTATGTGGCACAACTATGTGCTTACTAAGTGTCAATTAGATAATCAATCAAAGAAAAAAGAACATGAGAGCTTGGAGCATAAAGTGTTGGAATTTGGATATCATATGAGCCTGCACGATGCATGTGACTCCTTATTGTTCTATGTCTAATTGTTTTATGTAGTATAAATAGTCTACCTAGTAATGAAGAACATTGCATGTTTGCAACGAGTTTCCCCCACCTTTTGGTGCTGCTCATTCTTAACTTAACATAAAGAAAAATGAAGATGCTTCACTTCACAACAGTTCTAGTATATTAACTGAGCCTAGGTGACCTAGAGACCCTTTGTTGACAAGGAGAACTCAATAGAGTCCTTATTCAATTGTTATACATTACTTATACACATTCTTGTATTTACCATTATTGATAAACTCCCACATGCTCCTTTTCATCTAACTCTTCTGCATGTCCAATCTTTAGAAAATAAAATAAAATAAAATAAACATAAATATTGACTTAGTTATTTGGCTGAGTCATAACATGGTCAGTGTAGCAAGCATAAATTTGGAAGCTACAAGTAGGTTCATTCTTTTTTTGGACATCATTCCTTTCTCTTCTAACATGTCTTTTCCTTGTGCCAATCACCTTGTGTTGTGGTTATGTAGGGCATTCTTACAACACATGCCAGGGGTTAGTTACTTCCTTTTGTAAATAGTAGCTGTGGACTGACATTGTGCTCCATAATATAAATTGTTGATTTTTTGAAGAAAAAGACAGACTTATTCTATGACTATGGTATGACTACAGACCTGTGCATCTGGTGGGAGCCAAGCCCAGTATGATGATAGTTACACAGGGCGTGACATAACTCTTCAATCAGACAAACTCTATTTATTGAGCACATTCTAATTTTTGTCGCTGTATAATCCAATTCCTATGTTTGCTCCAAGAATCTAGATCCATCTGAACCAGCTCTACAAGTTTATCTAATTTATACTCAAGCTTGGGGTCATTTTGAAGAGCTCCTAAT
>Ga0153965_1000026_pt1 | contig 20382 bp, 14 predicted proteins | sample TSFL049MetaG_FD_104707 | JGI IMG/M metagenome (GOLD analysis project Ga0153965, IMG submission 104707) | Attine ant fungus gardens microbial communities from Florida, USA - TSFL049 MetaG | ecosystem: Host-associated > Fungi > Mycelium > Unclassified | place: USA: Florida, Paynes | collected... | reverse complement strand
TTAGTTTCATTCTTCCTTAGGAGAATCCCATCCTTGTCAACTTACACCTCTCTCTTTCTCTTAATAAATTTTCTTGAGTCCTAGAAGGGACAAGTGTAGAAGCAGGCACAACTCACTGTTGAGACCAAGTCCTCATAGAAAAATTCTCTTTCTGGAGTCAAATCTAACACTATAATGGTATACTAGCAAAGTTTTTATTCAATCTTACTTTTTTCTTTGAATTTGAATTTATTTCCCCACAAATTTGCACAAGGGACATTGTGTAATGACTTAGCCTAGATAACTTAATCACTCTCCAAGTTCAAGTTGACAAAGAGAACTCAATAGAGTTCTTGTTATTTCCTGTACACTACTTATACAACTACTACATAATCTGTGCACTACTTTCCTGTGGTCATTATGTGACTTCCTTTTGTGACTATGACCTGTGACTTTGATCATGTGATACTTTTCCACACTCTCTCTTGTATAGTAAGTGTAAGGCTCTAGTCAGGACAACTTAAACCTACTCTAAGTCCAAGTTAATAAGAAGAACTTGATAGAGTTCTCATTAGATTTTCTATACTACTTATACAACTACTACATGGTCTGTGTACTATTTCCCCATATCTATCATTGTGACTCATCATGTGACATAACACCATAACTTCCTATCATGTGACTGTGACTGTGTGACACTTGTGATATAACACTTTTCTGTACTCCTTATGTGTAGTGAGTCTAAAAGAAAAAGAAAAAGAAAAGAAATATAAATAATAACTTAGCTATTTTACTAAGTCATGACACATTGTGCTGAAACATAGTGTCAACTAGAATGCTTTTCTTTTGAGAACACACATTTTATTTTTAAAAAAACTTAGACTTATAACTTATATTTACTACTATCTAAATTATAGTTAGAGAACACTATATAAAACATAAAAAGAATAAAAGCATCATTAGCTTGAAAATAGCCTCTATAGTATCTATTTTCTATAATTGCAAGACCTTTACTAAGAACTATATAGTATTACATAAGTGTTCTCATGCTATTTATATCTTATCCTCATTATATTTTTGGATATTTTCCATTAAGTTAATGAATATGCAAGATAAAGTTTTCTTCTTTGGGATTATCTCATAATAACTGTTCTCTCTGCCCTACCCAATCTTTGGGGGAGCATCTAGGTTGTGAGAACATATATTATTAAGAACAATATTTCTAATCTTGTAAGCCTTGTAACAAGATACCTAGATTATAAGACAATTTATTATTAGCTTGAGCATATCTCTAATAAAGCTATCTACTATGTATGTAAGAAGAAATGTGGAAGTGATGGCACTGACACATAGTTCAACTTTTCACATGCTCTCTCTTTTCACTCAAAAACTCTAGAAAATTCAGAATAAATTCAAATAAATTAGGATAAATTAGAATAAAATTGAAACAGACAATGAGCAAAGCAAAATAACTGTGGCCTTACTACTATAGGAAGGGAGCAGAGCAACCTGATTTACAACAGTGCAAACTACTAGTATAAAAAGGGAGCAGAGTGACCTGACACACAATATTACTCATTGTGATATAGACTATTATTAGAAGAGAACAAAGTGACCTGATAGACAATACTATCTGTAGTTACACAGACTATTGTTGAAAGGGAGCAAAGCAACCTGATAAACAACATCACTTACTATCACATAGACTGTTATAAGAAGGAAGCATAGTGCACTAACTTCAACATAATCTTAATAACACAGAATTAGTAGAGGGTTCTAGGTGGGCCAAAGGCCCAAATAAATACCTCATAAGATATATTCTAGACAATGTTGAAGGTGCTAAGAAGATCTGCTTTCCTAACAAGAAGCATATATGCTGTGGTTGTGCTTTAGAAAAGCTATACTAACACAGTTTCCTTGAGAACCCTAAGTATTCTAGTAAGACTCTTGGATTGATCCATTCAGATCTCCTTGAGCTCTCTACTTTATTATACTTTAAGTATAAGTGGGTGATTACATTTCTTAATAACTATTTCTTCTATTGCAGAGTTATTTTCTTATGCAAAAAATCAGATGTTATAAAAGCAATTAAAGTTGTTTTCCAGCTGTAGTCAAATACTATTTTCCACTCTGTTAAATACCTATATATTGATAATGAAAGAGAGTATATAATATTAAAATTGCAATCCTTTCTATGTGAACAGGAAATTGTCTATGAGACAAGTACACCACATGTACATTAACAAAATGATCAAGCAGAATGGTTGAACCAAATACTGCTAGAAAAAGTATAATCTATATGACTTGAAGCATGTTTATCTAACTCCTGATGAGAGTTTACTTTTGCAACTACCACCTATATTTATAACTGCTATCATACTGAACAGCTATTTAAATAATATAAGTGATATTTTTCACCATATTAACTATAATAATCAGCTTAAGAGATAAGTCTGACTCCCCAAAAATAAGTGGCTATGACCACTACTATAGAGACCTTATAAAAATTGCCTAGACAACTTCAAAACAGATTTATACCAGAACTTCCTCTAAAAGTGCTCTTGAGAGTAGAAAGTATTGCAGAAACCTAGTCATACATTGGTTTGACTTAGAATAAGGTGTATCCCATTGCAAACCAATGAGTACAAATAATGAACTATCAACTTAATATACTAATGAAATATTCCAGAAGCTTTCACTGGATCATAGTGTCAGCTTGATTCCCCAACAGAAAGAACCTTGGAAAGTTTTCTTTCAAGAGAATGTTATTATGTCTTAGTAGCTATCAACCTTAGGAAAACTATGGTTACTATCAAATTATGACTATCACTTTTGATAGTTAATTATAGCTAGGGTTGATAAAGACAAATTCTTTCAAGGATTGCATTGCAATCATACTGGAAGAAGACTGAGACTAGCTGAAGATGTGATAGGGTATAAAAGGAGTAAAGAAAAAAATAAGAAACTTAACAAAAGAGATAAAAAAGAGAATTGATAAAGACAATATGCTCAAGAGCAAGTTGGCTCAAGATCAACATCTCTATTTTCTGTCCATTAAGAGACTTGAGAGCTATTTATTGTTTAGAGAAGAATCCCAGGAGTAGAATTAAAGGAGTGGAATGTAATAGTCAAGTAATTGGGAGAAAAGCCATCTCATTGTTCTGCTCTTACCATTTTTGGGAGTGTTGAAAGTTTTCTTTGTTTTTTTTCTTTTGTTGTATTGTTGCTTGGTAATCCTAATAAAATACTCTAGGGCATAAAAGAAATATTATAACATTATTCTCCTACTATTTCTCTCTGTTATTCTAGAGCTTAACAGCTATTTGAGTAATTGAGATTTTATTTTATTTTGTCTTCTGTTCATATAAAACTCTATAAAACTTCCCTTGAAGGGATACTTGACTTCAAGAAGAACTAGGAAATTTGCTTGGCTAGAAGTTTAACAGCTTACTATATATTTTCAGAGTAGGTTTTTAGCTATACAGTTAGTTGAAGTAGAGCTTACACAAGGGTATAGGAGCTCTAGGTAGTACTGCTGTATTTCCATACCCATCATGTGATGTCACCATGTAACTTCCTAACATGTGATGTGACATATGATACTTTCCTATACTCTTCATAACACTAGGCTACTAGGCTAGACTGAGAAGGGTAGTGTTATAGTGTGAGATGAATGCATGCCTTTGATATTTAGACTAGTAAGAGTTCTCTTGAGTAGATACTAAAAACATTTTTACTTTCTAGGTTTCTATTAAATATTCTTTTATCATTCACCTTTGTAAGCTCTCTATTCTTTGATTTATCTCCCCTATACCTACTTGTTTGCACATAACTGTAAAGCAACTTGAAGATTTTATCTCTCTAACCTTGTATTCATCCTTGTTTTGATTTTTATCTCTATCACTGTACTTTTATTAAATGTCTCAAATAGAAAATATCTCAGGAGATCTTCACATGTGAAAAACCTAAAATATCACACCTTTGTATATTTGTTTGTGAAGCATATGTGTATCTTCCTAATAAAGTTTGTACAAATCAACTTATACTGTGCTCTGAATTGATGATATTTGTTGGATATAAGGATAATAGCTATAGGTTCATTTGCTATACACAAGGGAATGTTATATTCTGCTCTATCTATGTTATCTTTGAAAAAGAATACTTTCCTAGATGTCTATCCTCTTATCCTAGAGAGAGAAGGCCTCTTAGTAGGCTAATTCCAGAGATAGAATCATTAGCACCTAAACCTTTTGGTATAAATGAACCTGCTCTAATATCCTTTTCACCAATACCTGTATATCCTAGACCCTCTACTCCTCCAATCCCTCCTAATCTGCTAACTCACTCAGAATCTCTATCTTCCTCTCCTCTACTAATACTACCTAAACAGTCCTTAATAAAGACTGAAGATGTTGAAGATGTTAAGATGTGTTCCCCAAGCCTATCTCCTCCTAAAACTGGTCTCTCATAGTATACCTCTCCTCAGGTTTCAACTATGATATCTCAAAAACAAGGTAATGATCCATAGCTAAGAGAAAATGTTTCTTCTCTAAGATATGGCTTAAGGAAATCAACCCATGAGACTAAAGTCTCTCACAGAGAAAGCAATATATATGGAAAGGATTACTATCTCATAGATATCTTGAGATACCCTAAGTAGCAACAATATCTTGGTGAGGCTAATCCAGATATGGCATGTAGAATGCTTGAGAATGCTCACAGATATATTTAAGTACAGTTTGATACTATCCTAACTGGAGAAGTATACTATCTATATAATTAATGGAATAATACTGTTGATATAAATGGAATCTACTATGAAGTTGACTGGGTAGGACAATGACCCATCATGATTAACATAGAGGGAAATTGTCATGACTTGACAAAAACAAACAAGTTACTATTTATTTATATTTTCTTTTCCAGACTTAATACACAAGGAAAGAGTGTGAAAAAATATCATATGACCAAATGTCACAGGTTACAGTTACATCACAAATGACATCACATGAGGTAGTCATATGATGATCACAGAAAAGTAGTGTATAGACTATGTAATAGTTATATAAGTAGTATACAGAATTAAATAAGAACTCTATTGAGTTCTCTTTGTCAACTTAGGCTTGGAGTGGGTTTAAGTTGTCTTGGCTAAAGCCTTACAGGAATAGAATAGATATCCTATCCCTAGCAGAAAAGTCAACTACCACAGCTATTATCAACTATATGATATGCTTTGTAAAAAAAAAGAGAAGCAGAGCATATTTGCTTTCTCTTGACACTGAGAGCAACTGAGACTTATTCTTTACTAAAAACCTTTAAAGATGTCACTAAACTACAAGCTGACTCTAAAAAAGGTGGCTTGAGTCTTGAGATGTTTATAAGATTGTAAACTTTTCTAAGGAAAAAAAGTGGTTAAGAACTGCTGGATATTTAACATCAAGCCTAATAGTCATTATCAATCTTGTCTTGTTACTAAAGGGTTTTCTCAAGTTGAAGGTACTAACTTAGATAAATTATTCTTTCCAGTTGTTTGCTATAAAACTAAACAACTGTTTTTTCCTATTGTTGCACTTAAGGATTTGGATATCCAAAGTGTTGATGTCAAAACAGCCTACTTATATGGCAATCTGAATAAAGAAATCTACATAGAGCAGCCAAAAGGTTTTAGACTACCTGGAAAAGAAAACAAAGTCTAGTGACTTTATAAAGCATTATATAACCTTAAACAAGCTAGCTTATTCTGGTAGTGCATAATGACTAAGTTAATGCTTACCCTAGGATTTAAAAGACAAGGTTTTCATCTAGGCCTCCAGCCCATCCAGAACTCTCTACTAATTCTGTGTTATTAAGTTTGTGCTGAAGTCAGTTTGCTATGCTCCCTTTCTACAACAGTCTGTGCAATAGTAAGTAGTATTGTCTATTAGGTCACTTTGCTCCCTTCTAACAATGGTCTGTGATACAGTAAGTAATATTGTATGTTAGATTGCTCTGCTCCCTTCCTATACTGGTAGATTGCACTGTTGTAAGTCAGGTCACTCTGCTTCCTTCCTACACTAATAGTTTGCACTGTTATAAGTCAGGTTGCTCTGCTTTCTTTTTACACTAATAGCTTGCACTGTTGTAAGTCAGGTCACTCTGCTCCTTTCCTACAACAGTAAGGTCACAGTCAGCTCGCTTTGCTCACTATCTGTTCTAATTTTATTCCAATTTATTGTAATTTATTTGAATTTATTCTGAATTTTATTGAATTTTATAGAGTTTTTGAGTAAAAAAAGAGGGCATGTAAAAAGTTGAACTATGTGTCAATGCCATCACTCCTACATTTGGTCTTGCATATATAGTAGATGTAAATCTGATGCTGGTATATACTACTGTTATATTATAAAAACTGAAGTATTTGTTATAGCATTTGTCTATGTTAATGATATCTACTTTATAGATACTAAAGGTTTCCTGCTCCTCAATGAGTTTATCACAAACTTCATTTGGACCTATCTCCATAAATTCTTTGACAATTCTCATGGTATTAATGGCTATGAAGAGCCCTTGAAAAAACCTCTTGATTAATGCTAGTCATATCTTAAGGCAATCAGTATTGGCCAAGATATTAGGTAGATCAATAGATAACTACTATGGTACTGCTTATTAAATCATTGATATCTCAAAAACCACCATGATTGATGCTTTGCTTTTAGACCCAACAAAAGCCCTCTTTATAACACTTAGAATGAGCCTAGAATAACCCCAAGGAAATTAATATTAGTGAAGATATGAAGTCCTTAACATTTGTATATAGACATTAATTAATTACCCATAAATAGTCATCTATCTTTTATTAGAACAAAGGACAGCCTCTATATGGTTAAGTTATTGCATTTTAGAGCACAAAGGCACTGTTATATATAGAACAATAGATAGTAGTATGTGATGGCCTATTCTAGTATACAGACTATCACAATCCTGTATATAAGGACTCATAGTCTAAGAATTAGACCTTAGTTTTAACAATATCTCTTGCTACTTGTTTAATTTTGCTTTTTTGAGCCTTTTGAATACCAAATTTACTAATCACTAATTAGTAAGTGACCATTTGTGATAGAGTTAAAGCAGAAATTTATGGCTAGATAGGAGAATTGTGACCTTGGTAAAACCACAGAGTTTCTAGACATATACATAAGCCATGATCATAAAAATCAAAAGATATTGATTGATCAATGTAAGTATTTGGAGAAGGTGCTAGCACACTTAAATATTGTAACTAACCCTACTTATATTTCACTACCATTTGAGTTTAGCTTTAAACCAAATAAAAAGTAGTATGATCCCAAATTTTGCCAAAAGTACCAATAACTAGTTAGCTCTTTAACATACTTGATGATTGACTCAAGACCAGATATTAGCTTTGCAGTTGTCAAGTTAGCTCAACAGATGACAAACCCTTCTAATAATCATTATTGAGTTGGATTACACCTCTATAGATACTTGCTTGTCACTTGCAGATATTGGCTTGTCTATAATAGATTAAGCAACAAATTGCTTATAATATACTCTAATTCTGTGCCAATGATTATTTCTTTTACCATCACCATCTCCTAGGGCAAGATGATCCCTGGGGATCATACTCTACCAATATCTCTCACTAATATTGTTATAACATCACCTATCTACTTTATTTCCCATTGCCCTTTGGGGCAGCACATTTGTGCATTTATGTATTGGGAACATAACTACCACAGCATATTCCTCTTGTACTTGCTCTTTGCTGAGACTGGAAAAGGGCACCATCTGGGAACTGAACTAATGGCTGGAGAGAATTTACTCTTGAAAAGAATCCTACAAAAACTCTGTCACTGAATAATACCTATATAAAAGAGCTCCCTATAGCTCACCACAAATGCACATGTTCCTCTACAAAATCTGGGTATCACCTTTGGAAAGTATATTAAGGTATGGTAGATTACAAAGATGAACTGATTTGAGCTCTCTCTTAGGGTGGGATATTCCTAAGAGAGTCACTAGTATCCTTGAAAAGAGGTTTGACCAGAGTACTTGTCTTGGTATCTATTACCTGATTCCAATGGAATTGTTCTATGACAATCAAGTTCTATGGCAGGAGCTAAAGGCTAGGGTCAGGTAGTGGATATCACAAATGGAAGAGGTAGAGAAGTCTTTAGGTGGATAAATGTTTTTGGAAGGTAGATATTTGGCAGTAAAGAGTCTGTCATTTAATATAGTTTTCTCATTCTTCACTGTCTAGACTACTAACTATATATTGGTACTTGGGAGACATGTTTACAACATATGCTGTAAGATCTGCTACTATGTCCCTAATTGTCTCCTGCTTATTTGTATTTAGGATAGTTGGCTTTATAATTGATAATTTTTTTTTAAAAAAAAATACTCTGATTCTGATTAGGGCCAAAGCATTGCAAGTCAACTATGTTATGACTTGGCAAAATGGCTAAGTTAATATTTATTTTTCTTTTCTTTTTCTTTTCTGATTATTGTTTTTTTTATATTTTCTTTTCTTTATTTTCTTACCAATGAATGCTAAAAGGGGGCAAAAGGGAATTGCACACTGGGACAAACAAAATAATGATGTGCCAGCTCCCAATTGTATGCTAAAGGTCTGAGGAGAGATAATCAAAGATAAAGGTTTATAAATAATTAGAAAAGTAGAATTATACACAGCTCCAATAAAGTATACATTGATTGTTATAAAATGAATGTAAGATCTCTTTAGATTGTTGTCACATAGCCTCTCTAAGATGTCAACCTTTATATACCATGACTAGACTCAACTGGAAAATACAGTTAGTTGATTACTCATAGACCCTCTACACTTAGTTGCCCCCTTGTCTGCATCTTTAACATTAAACCTTATAGGTGTGATATAATCCAAGTGTACACCTAGCCAAGCTTTCCCAGCCTGCTGTTCTCTCCAAAGCCTGCCTAAGTTGCATTTGCTATTCCTCTCTAGATCAAGTTCTGGGTATATTCTGTGTTCTTCTCAAGACATCCCCCTAGTCCCAGTTTTCTTACTCTCAATAGATCTGCATTCACAATTCCAGAGGCAGTGTAAATGGAGATAGGAGTCAAGAGGTTTTTCCCTGATCCAATTGCACTCCGGATACTATATTAATGTTATTACAAAGCCCTGAAACTCAAGAAATAAAATATAAAAAGGAAACTATTACTACTTTTAGGATTCCATTGACTTCTTTCTATTCTAAGGCCTCCCAAAATCCCACTGATAATGTAGCTCTCTTCTTTCTTTATGATGACACATTCTCTCACCAAGTCCTTCCTATCAAAGATAATGTATCTTCATTGTCACTTTCTTCTAGAATATTCTTCTGTTTTTTCCTATTATGCTCCTAATACTGCTTTGTAATTTGGACTTTGTTGATTACCTGTTAAACAGTTAGCAAGTCCCCATAAATGTCTAGTATCTCCAAGTTATGTCCTAGAGGTCATTTATCTAAATATAATTGATCTAATGTCATCAATGCTTATTTACAAGCATGAAGTCTATCAGTCTAAGTTTGTCATCTAAGTAGTACTGGTTCTAGAGTACAAGTCTGCTATCCTTCTAAGTTAGCTTATCCAAAGGTGGATCTAGAGCGTAGTCCCTTAGTAACTTTCTTAGTAACCTGATGCTAGCTTATTCTATTTGTTTCTCAAGGTATTAGCATGAGCTCTAGGTCGATTATCACTGGCTCAATATCTTTATCATATAGTATTATGTTCTGAGGATTATAGAAAGGGTTCTAGAGCAAATTCTAATTAAGAATCTATTGTTATAAAGCGTATCAAATGTTATCTTCTGTGGAAAATTCACTTGTAGCATAATAATGCGCAAGAGAAAAGTAACTCATATGGAAGTGTAGGACAAAAGGAAGGGTTAGGGTTACTCTTCATGTATAAATAGTATACAAAATCTAATGGGAACTCTATTGAGTTCTCTTTGTCAATTGCTGAACACAAAGCAGTTGGCTTAATTCCAGCATAAAGTTTGGCTCTCTGACATTAGAACTCAATTTCACTACTAGAGCACTATCTGCCTTGGACCTTGCTTATCTTTACTTTCATATCTCATTGACCCTTGGCCACTAATCATCACAATCAGTAGCTATCTCCATACATAGCCAGGCCCTTGGCTTAAGGGAACTTCACTGTCAGTTAGGGACAGTGGGTGGAAGAGTAGTACTAAACTTGGATATCATTTCTAAGACCTAATCTTACAAATGAGCGATGTCTAAGTAGTATACTTGTATTCTTTTCTCAGTATAAACCTTGTGCTGTGACTCCATTGTGAGTTGGTACATGCAGAGAAGTGACAGTTACCTTTAGAGGGCTGTTTAGATTAGGGATCCTATCTGTTGGATGATAGACAAAGTACTATTAGGACAGTAGTTAGTAGGGCAGTAGGTGTCTGGTTGGGTGAAGATCTTGTGTCCCAACAGACATAACATTAGTAAGATCAAAACATTAATTCTGTTGATGGGGATCAAAGAGAATTGATCACAGAAAAAGAGTGATAACAAATGGGAATACAAATGGTCTCCTAGATGTCTCACAATTGTGTGCTAACAAGTAGGCACTAGGGAGATAATTAAATATAAAAGAGAGCTTAAGCAAAAGGTGGAATAAGAGGGGGAACTCAAATAACCAAAAGAAATAATAATAATAGTGAACTTCTATAAATCCACTCAAGGTAGGTCTCACCATATTGGGATCTCTAAGACACGTGTTTGTCTCACATTGTAATACTACTGCTCTTACCTAGTCTAGTAGTCTAGCTTGCCATTAATATAGCAGAACTATCTAAAACTCCCATGCCATCATATGGGCTCTTCTTCAGCTGACCATACAACTAGAAGCTGACTCCAATGACATATAGCAAGCTATTAACTCCTAGTATAAGCAAATGCCCAAGTCCATTGGGGCTTGAGTTCCTGTTGAGGGAGAGGTTTGATGGGTTTTTGAGAAAGTAAAGTAGAACACTTAGAAAATAAGAAACTTAGTCACTTAAAATAGCCATTAAGCTCTAGAGCAACAAAGAGGGATAGTGATGGGGATATATTGCTTGAGTCCCCCTCTATGCCCTAGAGTATTTTATTATGATTACAAAGCAAAGAGACAACAAAGAAAGTGAGACAAAGAAAATCTCTGAATCCCCAAACATAGTAAGGCTGTAATGATGAGACAGTGCCTTCCCGAACACTGGGTAACTACTTCCTGATCCTCTAACCCTACTCCTAGAATTCTTCTCTGCATGATAGTCAGGTCTTGAGCCTCTTGCTGGGCCACAAATGGAGATGGTGATCCCTCGAGCACATTATCTTCATTTAGCCTTCCTATTGCCTCTCTCTTCAGCTTCTCTAGTCTTTTCTTCTATCTCCTCTATGTTCTTTTGCTCTTCTAGATTCTAGATTCCTTCTATTGCTATTCTGACACGACTCCATGGTGACTCGATTCCCTTGATCTTGCTATAATTAGCTATCAGTGATGATGGTTTGGCTCTGATTGTAACTGTTCTATGAATAATACTGCTGGCTGCTGAGATAAGACGTTGCTTAGGTCGCATTAACCCATCTAAGTTCACCTCTATCCTCGAGAGCACTTCTAGAAGAGAAATCCATTGGAAATCTGATACGGGGTACCTGGACAAGTGTCTATGAGGTGTATGTAGTGGTAGTCACAGCCACTACCCTGCTACTCAAGCTAAATGCTCAAGTCCATGACTGGGCATCTAAAGGAACATCTCTGGGAGGGCCAAGCTCTCCTCTCGAGCTGGTTATTCTGTATTAAGGTGTAAATTGTCATCTACTTTGCCTAAAGATTTGTATGGTGTGACACTGTATCCTGTCCAGAAGACATAACACAATGTCTCTGGATTAATACAACTTATTAATGAGCAGTTTGCTCAAAGAAAAACACACTCTCACCAAACTAAGAGAAGAATTAGAAGAAAAGAGAGAAAAACTGTGTCAATATTACAAAGGGTTTGGGCACCTGGCCTGAAACTGCAGGAATAAAGAAAGAGGAGAGAAGAGGATAGTTGTTTACCAAAATAAGTTTGAGGTATTGAAGAGTAGAGTAATACAGTGCAGAGTAAAAAAGAGGACAATAAGGAGAGTAAAAATAGTAGAGGTTGAGTGTTTTAAGTGTGGGAAGAGTAAACATAAGTGTAAAAGATATCTGCTATGGGAAAGAAGAGAAAGGGTAGTACATGTGACAAGGTCACAAAAGGCACACCAACAAAAGGAGCCAGCATGTCCTGCAAAGGGAAAAGTGCAAGAAAGAAAATTAAGAAGGACAGAGGAAAAAGAGGCAATGTGTGTGACCGAGCCATGAAAAGCATAGCAAAAGTGGAGGAGGAGCTTAGTGGCAGAATTGAGGAAAAGGGTGAAGGAGCATTGTGGCAAAGGAGTACCAGAGAAAGCACATCTACTAGAGTTAGGATGGTACATAAAGGAAGTAATAGTGACATATGTGCAGTATGAAAGGTATGAAGAGAAAGAATATCATGTGGAAGAGAACAGAAGGCAAGGGGTAATTAAGAATAAAAAGAGATGGTATGAGTATATAGAGAAGATGGTGCACAGTCAAAAGAACCAGAAAGCACAACAAAAGAGGGTGATAGTGGAAAGGAGATCAGGAGAACCTTTAAAATGCTAAGAGAAGTATGGCTAAATATTAGGATGGAAAAGATAGATATGCATAAAGGTGTAATGGTAAAAGCACTCTTAGACAGTGGTGTAACAGGGATGTTCATGGATAAGAGGACAGCAGCAAAACATAGGTTTCAGCTGCAAAAGTTAAAAAGACCAATAGCTGTTAGAAATATGAATGGAACAAGTAACAGTGAAGGAACTATTACGTACCAAGTAGAGTGCAATATATACTACAAAAGCCATGTAGAAAGAATGAAAATAGATATATGTGATCTAGGAAAGACAAAAGTAATCCTGAAGATGCCATAGTTGACAGCACATAATCCAGAAATAAATTAGGAAACTAGAGAGATTAAAATGACAAGATGCCTACCCCTGTGTGGAAAAAGAAGTCCAAAGAAAGAGAAGGTCAAAAGGGTAATAACCCTAGAGAAAAAGAAAATTGTCTGGTAGGCAATAGCTAATAAGGAAGACTAGGGAAGAGAGAAAGAGATCAAAGAGGACCACAGAAAAATCGAGGAGATGGTCCTAAAAAGGTTCCTAAAGTAAAGGAAAGTGTTTGGAAAGGTAGAGTCAGAAAGAATGCTGAACAGGAAAACTTGGGATCATGCCATAAATCTCAAAGAGATATTCAAACTGTGAAAAGAAAGAATTTACCCACTATCAAAGAACAAAAGGGAAGAAGTCTAGAAGTTCATAGAAGATCAACTAAGAAAAGGGTATATTAGACCCTCAAATTTACCTTAAATGTTACCAGTGTTTTTCATGGGCAAGAAGAATAGTAGTAAGAGGATGGTGATGGACTACTGTAACTATCAGAGAGCCAACTCCAAGCTAGAATTAAGCCAACTGCTCTTTATTAGCATTTGACAAAGAGAACTTGATAGAGTCTCTGTTGGATTTACTACACTATATATACAATTACTATGTAGCTATGCTTCTTTATCTCCCATAGTCTCCATGTGACTGTGACTAGTGACTTCATTGTGACATGACCATTGTCATACCTTTTGTGACTCTTGTGACTTGTTATGTGATATCTTCCCATGCTTCACCTTAGTAATAAAAGAAAAGAAAAGAGATATTAAATAATAACTTAGCTGTTTTGCCAAGTCATGATAGTAACCTAAACAATCAGACCATAAAGAATAACTATCTACTCCCATTAATTACAGAATTAATTGATAACATAGGGAGTAAGAAAGTATTCACTAAGATAAATCTCAGGTGGGAGTTCAATAATGTGAGGATAAAAGAGGGAGATGAGTGGAAAGGAGTATTTGCAATACACATAGGTTCCTTCAAGCTAACAGTAATGTTCTTTGGAATGACAAATTCACCTGCTACATTCTAGGCAATGATGAATAAAATCTTGAGGGATTTAATAAACAAAGGAAAGGTTGTAGCATTTGTAGATGACATACTAGTGGGAATGGAAATGGAGAAAGGGCATAATGAAATTATGGAAGAAATACTGAAGAAACTAGAGGAGAATGACTTATATATCAAGCCAGAAAAATGTATGTAAAAGGTAAAGAAGATAAGGTTCCTAGGCATTGTTATAGGACCTAATGAAATAGAAATGGAAGTAGAAAAGGTAGATGGAGTACTTAGTTGGCCAGAACCAAAAAATATAAAAGATGTCAGGAAATTCTTAGGTCTCACAAATTATTATAGGAGATTTATTAGAGATTTTGCTCAAGTAGCAAGGCCAATGAATATGTTGACAAGGAAGAATAAGAAATGGTAGTGGGAAGAGGAACAACAGCAAGTATTTGACAAGCTAAAGCAAGTCTTCACAACAAAACCAGTATTAGTAGCCCTAGATTTAAATAAGGAATTTAGGGTAGAGACTGACACCTCAAATTATACAACTGAAGGGGTACTATCTATGAAGTGCTCTGACAACATGTGGAGACTAGTAGCTTTTATTTCAAAATCTCTAAGTGATACAAAACACAATTATAAGATACATGATAAAGAAATATTAGCAGTAGTTAGGTATTTGGAGACATGGAGACATTTTCTAAAAGAAGCAATAGAGAAATTCAAGATCTAGACAAATCACAAAAATCTTAAGTACTTTATGAAAGCGTAGAAGTTAAATCAAAGACAAGCTAGATGGGCTTTATACCTGTTAAGATTTGACTTCACATTAAAACATATTCCAGGAAGTAAAATAGGAAAAGCAGACAGTCTGAGCAAGAGACTGGACTAGGAAATTGGAATAGAAAGAAACAACAAGGACAAGACATTGGTGAAACTAGAGTGGTTAGAAGTAAGAAGAACAGAGGCAGTAGAAATAATAGTAGATAGGATAGATCTACTAAAGGAGGTCAGAAAATTGAAAGAACAAAGTAGTAAAAGTGGTAGAAGAAATGAAGCAAGCAAGAGTAAAGATGTTAAGAGATGAGAAGTAGAAAGAAGTCAATAGTATAATATATAAAAAAGGAAAGGTATATATACTAAGGGATAAAAAGCTTAGAGCAGAAATTATCTAGTTATACCAATAGAAGGCCACAGTGTCATGACTTGGCAAAATGGCTAAGTTATTATTTATATTTCTTTTTCTTTTCTTTTCTTTTCTTATTGGACTTATAACTACAAGATGGAGTGCAGGAAAGTATCATGTGACTTTGTCACAATGTCACAATTGGTGTGATGGATGTCATGTCACACAGGTCACAGTGTGTCACATGACTAGAGTAACATGAGGACCATGGGAGAGTAAGTACATAGCCACAGTAGTAAAATATATAAGTAGTAGAGAATTAAGCAAGAACTCCATCGAGTTTTCTTTGTCAAACTCTGAACAAAGAGACAGTTGGCTTAATTCTGGTCATTGGACTTTAGACGCTGACATATGGAGGACAGTGGAAAACCATAGAATTAGTCACTAGGAACTTCTAGTAGCCTAGAGTAACTAAAGAGGTAAAGTAGTATATGGAGGGATGCAATGCTTACCAACACAACAAAAACTGCACAGAACAGCCAGCAGGGAAATTAATGCTGAACTCAATTCCAGAAAAACCTTGAATGTATATATTGGCAGATTTTATTACTAAGTTGCTGCTAGCTCAAGGATATGACTTAATCTTAGTAGTAGTCAACAGGCTAATAAAAATGGTACATTTTATACCTACTATGGAAAAAATATTGGCAGAAGGATTGGCAAGGTTGTTCAGAGATAACATGTGGAAATTGTATGGATTACTGGAAAGCATTATTTTGGATAAAGAACCCTAATTTACAGTAGGATTAATGTGGGAGTTAAATAGGATATTAGGGATTAAAAGTAAATTGTCAACGGCATTCTACCCTCAGACAGATGGACAAACAGGGAGGATGAATTAGGAATTAGAACAATACTTAAGGATGTTTATCAACCATAGGCAAGAACAGTAGCCAGAGTGATTAGGAATGGCAGAGTTTGCATATAACAACAAAATACACTTGAGTACTCAGATGTTGCCTTTCAAGGCAAACTATGGGTAAGATCCTAGAATGGGGTTCAAGGGAAGAAAGAAGGAGAAGTACCAGAGGGCAGAGAAGTTCATTGAGAAGATGAAGGAAATCCAGGAGAAGGCAAAAGCAGTGCTGGGAAAGACGCAAAAAGAGATGAAAAAGTACATGGATAGGAAGAGGGAAGAAGTTAACAACTACAAAGTAGGAGACTTAGTGATGTTGAGTACTAAGGATCTAAAGTACCAGATGGTCAGGAGAAGAATAGAAAAGCTAACAGAAAGGTTTGTGGAGCCTTACAAGATAAAGAAAATCATGTTATTGAACACAGTAGAATTGGAATTACTTAATTATAAAAAAGCTAAACTCCAAGCTGGAATTAAGCCAACTGTTCTTTGTTCAGCAATTGACAAAGAGAACTTGATAGAGTCTCCGTTAGATTTTGCTATACTATATATACAATTACTATTGTGGCTATGCACTTTGTCTTCTACAGTCCTCATGTCCATTAGCTGACTTCTTGGTCACATGCTGTGACTATGACATGTGACTTTCTGTGACTCTGTGATGGTCATGTGATACTTCATCCTAGTAATAAAGAAAAAAAAAGAAATATTAAATAATAACTTAGCTGTTTTGCCAAGTTATAACACAAATACAGTAAAAATACATCTAATAGTCAATGTTAGTAGGATACATCAATATATAGGACAAGTAGAAGGGCAGAAAGAGTAACCAACTCTAGTAATAATCAAAGGAGAAGAAGAATGGGAAGTAGAGAGAATACTAGATAAGTGGCAAGTAAGGGGAAAGAACAAGTATTTAGTATACTAGAAAGGATTTACAGTAGAATCTGACACTTGGGAAGAAAGGGAAAATTTGGAGAATGCAAAAGAAGCGATTGAAGAATTCAAGAAAGAATACCAGCAGGATATAGAAGATGTAACAAAACAAGAATGCAAAAAAGGAAAGTTCAGGAGAAGAGAATTGCCAGGAAAATTTACAGCAAGAAAACTATTTGAATGGTCAGACAAAAGATATGACTAGGAATATTGAGGAAGATTAGAAAGGAATTGGAGATAGTAGAAAGAAAAATGATTAGAGAAAAGAAAAATGGAAACAATCATAGAGAAAGAAGAAATTAAGGAAGAAAAATTAGGAATTAGAGAGAGGATAGAAGAAGATGACAACAAGATAGGCAACATGGTTGACCTATACTATGAATTATAGAAAAATTCCTTAGGACAAGGAAACTTAAGAGGAAGGTGGTGTCATGACTTGGCAAAACAGCTAAGTCAATATTTATATTTCTTTTCTTTTTATTTTATTTTATTTTCTAATTATTGTTTTTCTTTTATATTTTCTTTTCTTTATTTTCTTACTAATAGATACATAAGAGGAAAGTGACTTATAGGGAAGTGCAGGACAAAAGGAAGGGTCAGGGTTACTCTTCATGTATAAATAGTATACAAAATCTAATGGGAACTCTATTGAGTTCTCTTTGTCAATTGCTGAACAAAGAGCAGTTAGCTTAATTCTAGCATGGAGTTTGGCTCTCTGACAAACTACTAGTTATTTTACTATACTAGCTCAAGGAATCACTTCCTGGTTAAGTTGCAAATAGAAATCAGTAGCCTTTTTCTCTACTGAGACCAAGTATATAGTATTCTCTAATTGCAGTTACCAACTTATCTAAATATCAAATCTCCTAAGTAAGACTAGTTTTGATGTTCTTGTCTCTCATCTCTATGGTAATAACCTTGGATTACTCTTCTGGAGTACCAACCCAGTGCAAGAAAAAAGGTCCAAACACATTAATATTTAGTATCACTATGTCAGAGATGCAATAGAGGATGACAAAATTAAGCTATACTACATTGATAGAGCTAGGAATCCTGCTGACATCTTGACTAAGAATCTTGGCCAAGTACTATTCCATTAATTCCATTGACTTCTTAGTTTGAAGATTCTATAAACTTTTCTTTCAATTTATATTGTTACTCAATGACTATTACTTTGAGTAAGAGTGTTACAAACTTCATTTAGCCATATCAATTCTTTAATGATTCTCATGGTCTTAACAGCTATGAAAAGCCCTTGGAAAGACCTTTCTATTAATGCTAGTCACGTCTCAAGGCAATCAATATTGGCCAAGATATTAAGCAGATCAACTGGTAACCACTATGTTACTGTTTATTAAATTACTAATATCTCAAAAACCACCATGATCAATGCTTTAGTTCTAAGCTCAGCAAAAACCTTCTTCATAATGCTCAGAATGAGCCTAGAACAACCTTAAGGCAATTAATATTAGTAGAGATATGAAAGCCTCAATATTTGCACATAGACTTTATTAATTACCTATAGATAGTCATCTGTCCTTTTCTTAGAACAAAGGACAGCCTCCATAAGGTAAAGTTATCACTATATTAAGCACAAAGGTACTACCATATATAGAACAATAGGTAATAGCATGTGATGATCTATCCTAGTGCACAGACCATCACAATTCTGTATATAAGGATTCATAGTCTGAGGATTAGACCTCAGACTTAACAACATCTCTTGTCACTGTCTAAACTTTGCTTATAAGCACTTTTTGAATCAATCTTCAACTCCACCACAAATAGTAAGTGGCCTTTTGTGATAGAGAGGAAGTGTCAAATTAAAAAATTATTATACCATATATTACTGTAGATTAATATACAAGTTATGCTTCTATAAGTACACTTGCTTCTTTATCTTGACTGCTATGTTACAAGGGCTTCTCTGCTTTCTCTGAGATCTCTCCTTCCTATTAGACTTTCTATCAATATCTGTTGAATAACCTAGTGAGTAGGCCATCATTTGTCCCCACTGTAATTATTGCTCTCTATCCTTCTAACAGAAGGGAGTGTAGTGGACTGACTTTAACACAAAGTTCAAAATGCAGAATTAGTAGAGGGATCAAGCCAGGCTAGAGGCCTAGATGAAAACCTCATACACTTTGTACTATTTGTCCTTGTTTAGTTTACAAGTGTCTATTAGTCCTTGGTTCAATTTCAGTCCATGTTGTTTACTTGGTTTATGGTCAAGACAACTCATGACAATCCATGTGGTGGAATCACAGTAGTATTTGGAGGGGGTTGTGCCCAATGCTATGAGACAGTTCCTAGGAAGGAAATTATTTCCCATGCATTCATCAATCTAATGAGAAATATCCAGGAATATAATGCAGGAAAGATATAGATAGCATGGAAAGATTATGTAAGACATACACAGCAACCACAATGGAGGTCCTTTATCAGGTTCACCATGACATACAAAATACAAAAGGTTTTTGGTGGTGGAATAGGCAGCCATATTTCCCACATGCAAACCTCGACTCATTTATTGTATGTGTTTTACCGCGATGGAACCTTGTCATTCATACCGTGAGTCAAAAACTAGATATTATTGATCTAACTGATAGTCTATCTATTCGGTCTCTTGTATAAGTATAGACTATAAAACCAGTGGGTTGGAACTCATTCTTTTCAAAGTCTTCTCATGCCTGCAAGCCACTTTTTTTCTGACCTGGGATTGCAGTTCTCCTCGTCTACTGTTGGCCTCTGGGCTTCAACAGACTCTGCCCCACTCACCAAGGTTGTTCAAAACATTGCCGCTTCGACATCTACCAATTCGGCCGACTGGCATTTGGGTGTCCTTCGTATCGTGACCAACCAGACCCCTGAAGACTGGTATTTCAGCGGTGTATATGTCGAAAATGGGCCAGTGACAACCTCAGTTGGAAGCGGCGGCGTCACCACCACCCCTGCTCCTACAACTAATCCAACGACCTCGTCTACTTTGACCTCGTCTACTTCGACCTCCGCCAGCGGTCCAACCCAAACCCAATGGGGGCAATGTGGAGGTGCGTATCTTAAGCAAAGCCTGACCTTCTAATCTTGAACATCGCTCTTAGGGACTGGCTGGACTGGCCCCACCGAATGTACAAGCCCTTTCGTTTGCCAAGCCGTCTCTCCTCCTTACTACTATCAGGTGAATGATTCTAACTAACTCCAATCGTTGATAACTAGACATTAAGAGATACAATTACAGTGTTTGTGAAAAAGCTGATTCGACGAGCCAAGAACGACCTCGGACTATTACTTTGTTTCAACGAGACCTTGAGAAGATACATGTTGGTGATATGAACTGTCAGAATATGATTTGCCTACCAATGACACCACAAGCAACCCTACCACCAGCATTGCCTGTCTTTAGAGATTCATCATTGCCA
>Ga0153965_1000025_pt1 | contig 20471 bp, 18 predicted proteins | sample TSFL049MetaG_FD_104707 | JGI IMG/M metagenome (GOLD analysis project Ga0153965, IMG submission 104707) | Attine ant fungus gardens microbial communities from Florida, USA - TSFL049 MetaG | ecosystem: Host-associated > Fungi > Mycelium > Unclassified | place: USA: Florida, Paynes | collected... | reverse complement strand
GGCTATACTATCTACTATTCCATAGACTATTGTAAAAAAAATATACATAGTAGATTGACTATAACACAAACTCAATAACATAATATTACAGAAATTAAACAAACTTAAATCTCACAGACCGTTATAGGAAGGAAGCGTAGCGGACTGACTTCAACATAAACTTCACAAGCCAGGCCGGAGGCCTGGATGAAAACCTTGTCTACTATGTATGCAAGACCAAATGTGGGATGATAGCAGCTGACTCAGAACTGACCAAGCAGCTTTCTTCATACACTCTCTTGAAAAATTCCATAAAATTCAAATAAATTCAGTAAAAATTCAAATCAATTGGGAAGCAAGCTGACTGTGGCCTTATTGTTGTAGGAAGGGAGCAGAGCAACCTAACTTACAATAGTGCAAACTACCAGTGTAGGAAGAAAGCAAAGTGACCTGACATACAATATTGCTTACTGTATTGTAGACTGTTGTTGGAAGGGAGCAAAGCAACCTAATAAACAACACTACCTACTACTGCACAGACTGTTGTAGGAAGGGAGTATAGTAGACTGACCTCAACACAAACTTAATAAAATAGAATTAGTAGAGAGTTCAAGAAGGACTGGAGGCCTAAATAAAAACCTTGTACTATGTATTACTATAGAATAATATACAAGTCATGCTTACATAAGCATGCTTGCTTCTTTGTCTCAACCACCATATCACAAGAACCTCTTTGCTTCTCTCAAGATCTCTCTTTTCTATTAGGCTGTTTATCAATATCTGTTAGATAACTCAATGAGTAGACCATCATTTGTCCCTACTATAATTGCTGCTCTCCATCTTTCTAACAATGGATAATCTTCAAATAATACTCTTAGATAGCTACCTATATATTGGTTATTATTGTCATGTCTATGAACTTATTAGAAAAAAGCCAGTAGAAGAGTAGAAGGAGACCTTAATTAGGCTATATGTGAATTTGCAACAAGACCAAAGAACTCATAACATGCCAACAGCTGAGAAGATTATAGTCATCATTCCAGAGGAAGAGGTACATCATGCAATAAACAATAGAGATGTGGTATTATTGGTATTATAAGCAAGAAAAGGACAACTTCAAAGAATCAGCCAAAACAGTCCTTCTTATGCTGCTCTTCACTATGTTCTTCTTTTTTCCAAGGGTAAAAATAGCTAGCATACAAGAATTCCTATTTATAATACTCAACTTAGAGAGAGAGATGAAAATACAAGATAGAGAGAAGAAGAGGAAAGGACTTGCTCATAGTGTGTGTCTGATATATGCTATTATGCCTATTGTCTACATATCAGGAAAGGTCCTCAACTACTTCTCTTCTATGGTGGAAAATTGTTCCAGCAATTTGTTGTTGATGCATGAGCAAACTATGAACAGAGAAAACTCAACTAGGCTAGGACATATCAGTATACTCTCAAATCTGAGCTCTACCAGGGACTTTAGGATACTACTATACATGATAGACATAATGGTAAAAATGCTAGGTCTTTGAAACACAAACTTACTCTTCCCTTCTCTCATGTAAAAAGCCCTAGATTTATGACCCTATTTGTAAGAAAGCTAAACTCCAAGCCAGAATTAAGCCAACTGCTCTTTGTTCAGTAATTGATAAAGAGAACTCAATAGAGTTCCCATTAGATTTTCTATACTACTTATACAACTACTACATGGTTTATGCACTACTTTCCCATGCCTATTATGTGACCCATCATGTGATGTCATGTGATGTGATACTGTGACTTCCTGTCATGTGACTATGACACTTTCCTGCACTCCCTTCTGTGTAGTAAGTTCAAGATAAAAGAAAAAGAAATATAAATAATAACTTAGCCATTTTGCCAAGTTGTGATACTATCCCTCCCTTAAGTTTCCTTGTCCCAAGGAATTTTCCTAAAACTCATAATATAGGTCAACCATGTTGTTCATCTTGTTATTGTCTTCTTTTATCCATTCTCTAACTCCTGAATTTTCTTTCTCGGTTTCTTCTTTCTCTGCAATCATTTTTATTTTTCTTCCCCTTGATTGCTTTCCTTTCCACTGTCTCCAATTTCTCTCTAGTCTTTCCCAATATTCTTGGTCATATCTCTTATCTAACTATCCAAATAGTTTTCTTGTAGTAAACCTTCCTGGTAATTCTCCCCTTTTGAACATTCCTTTCTCACATTCTTGTCTTACCACATCTTCTATGTCTCGCCAATATTCCTTCTCAAATTCTTCGATTGCTTTCTTTGCATTCTTTAAATTCTCTCTTCCTTCCCAAGTATTGGATTCTGTTGTAAATCCCTTCCAACATACCAGGTACTTGTCCTTGCCCCTTACTCGCTGCTTATTCAATATCCTCTTCACTTTCTATTCTTCTTCTCCCTTGATTATCACTGGAGCTAGTTACTCCTTCCTCTGTTCTTCTATTTGCCCTATATACTGTCATATTCTACTGATATTTACTACCAGGTGTATTTTTACTGTACTAGGTAGTTCTAATTCTACTGTATTTAATGATATGATCTTCTTAATCTTATAAGGGCCTACAAATCTCTATGTCAACTTCTCTGTCCTCTTTCTGACTATTTGGTACTTTAGATCCTTAGTACTCAACATCACTAAGTCTTCTACTTTATAGTTGTCTGCTTCTCCTCTCTTCTTGTCTATGTATTTTTTCATTTCTTCTTGTGCTTTCCCTAGCATTGCTTTTGCCTCCTTCTATATTTCCTTCATTTTCTCAATGAACTTTTCTGCTCCCTGATATTTCCCCTTCTTTCTACCCTCAAATCCCATTCTAAGATCTTGCCCATAATTTACCTTGAAAGGTAACGTTTTAGTACTAGAGTGTGTTTTATTGTTGTACACAAATTCTGCTGTCCCTAACCATTTAGGCCATTGTTCTTATCTATGGTCAATGAACATTCTCAGGTACTGTTTGGAATCTAAATATAGAAGGAATGATGGGAGCTCAATCTAGATCCTATCTGCATAGTGTCCTTAAGGTGTCCACCTTTACACACCATAACAAGCTCACTAGTAGAATAGTCAGTAAACCACTCATGGGCCTTACCACACTCAATCAAGCCCTCATCCACACTTCCACACCAAACCTTATGGGTATGATACAATCTGAGTCAATGATTAGCCAGGCTTTTCAGGCCTGCTACTCCATAGAAGGTTGTCCAAACGACTGCTGTATCTTGTCTCATGAAAGAGTAGGGTATATAGTAGAACACATTCACCAACTCAATCTCTCACCAAGATCACCCCTTACACACTCAAGAGAATTGCATTTACAACCTCAAGAGCTTCTGAGATGAAGGCAAGGGCCAAGGAGGCTCTGTCTATCAATCTCTACTCTGAGAAATATATTATAATCTTACAAATGTTAAAGACTCAATTAAAAAGAAATAGAAAAGGAAACTCTCCATTTTACCACTCTCCCTTGCGTCTCTCCTCTATGACACTACTATGTAGCTATGACAGCTGTTACCTTCCTGTCCTCTATACCTCCCAGACATGACCATGTGATCCTGCTCTACCTCCATACTTCACTCCTGCCCATTGTTCCCCAAACCCTGAACCAGCTTCTTTCTACTCCAACTATGGTCTAGAAACATATAACAGTATGTCTGAGTATCAGCAATATGATTGTTGTCCAGTGGCGTATCTGTTTCTTTACTGAGTCCAGTAGTGATAGGATCACTAATCACTGATAGACTTTTGATCTGCCATCTTGATGTCATATTAGTCTAAGTCTGCTCTAGATCAAAATTATCTCGCATTCCAAAGATATCTCTGAGCCTCTGATTTTTAGAGTTTCAACATTGATAGTCTGTATCTGAGAAACCTGATACTAGCTCATCAGTCTTGCCTCCCGAGGTATATGCTATTCTAGCATATGACAGCTTGGCCACTACCTAATAGAAGTACCCAGTCTTGGGTCTAGATTATGTCTGGGGCTTGTAGGAGATCTCTAGAGTGGATTCTAATAGTGAAATCCAGGGTTATAATTTTTATCCCATGCTACATTTCCACAAAAAATTCTCTAGCAGCATAACACTGGTAAGGGTACAACTAACTACTCTGGAGGAACAAGAGACTCTGCTCTCTGAGAACCTCTTGGAAAACTAGAGTGCAGCTCCCAAAACTCAGCACAAACTAGGAGTTATATTGAACTCATTTGTGCAAGTACGAGTCCAATGCATCTCAACATGTTTGCTCTTTCTGATCCTAATTTTCTTTGTATACCCCTTGTCTCTTCTCTGGTATATGATTCAGACTATCTCCAGTCTATACCCATCTGAACACTAGTAGACTTCAGATCTACACACTGCTTCTTGGACTTTGCTCTTGTTCATGGACATTCTCTACCTACTACTCCTACTCCTCCTGTAATTCCATTCTACAATGCAGGCCAAATCTACTACTATCTCAGAAAAAATTGACCTCTCTTCCATCCTGGAGGAATATTACAAGTACACTAATATCTTTAGCAAGTCCAAAGCAGAAACACTTGCTCCCCACTGTCCTTATGACATCTGGATTGATCTAGAAAAAGATTCCTATCCTCCAGTAGAAACTATCTACTTCTTATCCAAATTTGAACAGGAAGTATTAAAAGAATTCATTGACAAAAACCTGACCAATGGATTCATAAAAAAGAAAGATAGGTCTCTCTAGCTCTGTGTAGATTTCCATGGACTCAACAGAATCACAAAAAAAGATCAATATCCACTTTCCCTCATCTCTAACCTCTTAGATTCCTCCTGCAAGGCTCATATTTACACCAAGATTGACCTCTGACATGCGTACTATTTAATCTGCATTGCCAAAGGAGACAAATGGAAAACTGCCTTTCGAACTCACTATGGAGCTTTCAAATGGTCAGTAATGCTATTCGGGCTAACTAATGCTCTAGCTGTTTTCCAATGTTTCATGAACAATGTATTCTCTGACCTCCTGGATATGTGTATGGTAGTCTACTTGGACGACATCCTGATCTACTCTAATGATATCGTGCAACACCAAAGCTATGTCAGAGAGATATTGAAGCGACTCCAAAAAGCTAGACTATACACGAAAGCAGAAAAATGCGAATTCCATTCAGATTCCATAGAATATCTAGGCTATGTTCTATCACCATCCAGCTTGACTATGTTTGACGCTAAAGTGAAAACTATTCAGGGATGGCCAGAACCAAAGAAAGTAAAGAATATTTAGTCCTTCTTAGGATTCACCAACTTCTATAGATGTTTGATTTTCAATTATTCAGACATAGTCATTCTGCTCACTCGTCTTACCAGAAAATATACTTCTTGGAATTTTGACAACAAATATAGGATATCATTCAATGCTCTGAAGCAAGTCTTCATCTTTGCTCCTATTCTTACGCATTGGGTTCCGGATGCATAGCTTGTTATGGAAACCAATGCCTCAGACTATGCTCTTGCTGTTATTCTTTCCATTATGACTAAAGATAATGAGATCTACCCTATAGCCTTCCACTCCCGGACGTTCTCTGCTCCGGAGCTCAATTACGACATCCATGACAAAGAATTACTTGCAATATTTGAAGCTTTCAAAATTTGACAACACTATTTAGAAGGGTCTGCTGCACTAATCAACATTGTAATAGATCACAAGAACTTGGAATATTTCTCAACAACCAAGATTCTAACATACTAACAAGCAAGATGGTCAGAGTACCTCTCTCACAATTCAACCTCATAATTTGCTTCTATCCTGGACATCTTGGCACCAAACCGGATGCTCTAACTAGACAATAGAATATTTACCCAAAAAGGGGAAATAATAGCTATGCTTTAGTGAACCCTCATAACTTCTGTCCAGTCTTTACTCATGAACAAATTGCAACATCTCTTCAAGTAACCATTCTCACCACTCTGACACTTTGCACAGCCACAATATTAGATCAAAACCAACTTCACTCTGAGATTCTGGCAGTACTTCCCTCTAACTCTTTCATCTTTGACCATTTACTCCATCTGAAAGGATATTAGTCAAAAGATGACACAGGTTTCCTCAAAATTGACAATAGACTGTATATTCCAGATCACACCAACTTATGCCTCCGAGTTCTCCAGTATCATCACAACCATGTTCCAGCAGGACATCTGGGCCAGAATAAGATACTAGGACTCATATGAAGATATTATACCTGGTCAAACATCTGTGACAATATACAAAAGTTCTGTAAGTTTTGCATTACCTGTATAAGATCCAAACCATAGCATTACAGACTATATAGATCTCTCCAACAACTTCTTATTCTGGAATGCCCATGAAATTCAATTTCTATGGATTTCATTGAGAAACTCCCTTCCTCCTCTAGTTTTGACACTATCCTAGTAATAGTGGATCACCTGTCAAAACAAGCCATATTCATTCCTACTCACAACACTATCACTTCAGTGGAATTAGTATACCTTTTTGTCATCTATGTCTTTCTAAAACATGGAGTTCCGTTTTATATTACATCTGACCATAGCTTTGAGTTTGTCTCTCACTTCTTCCGCTTCCTAAGTACTGCTATAGATATGAGACTTCACTTTACTAGTGGATACCATCTAGAGGCAAATGGTCAAGCAGAATGGACCAACCAGACACTAGAATAGTATCTCTGCATATATTGCAACTACTAACAGGACAACTGGTCAAAACTGTTATCCCTAGCTGAGTTTGCTTACAACAATGCTCCTAGTGCTACTACTGGTGTCTTTCCATTCTTTGCCAATAAAGGGTACTACCCTAACCTCACAGTATACCCAGAATGAGATATAGCTTTTTCTTATGCCCGTGACTTTATAGTCGACCTCAAAGAATTACAAGGCACACTCAAAGAGGAGATTGCCAAAGTCCAAAGACAATATCAACTCTCTACTAACTCTTATCAACAACAACCACCAGACTTTCAAGTTGGACAATCAGTATTTGTTAGATAGTAGTACTTCCAGATGACTCGCCCATTAAAGAAACTCTCTGAAAAATACCTCAGACCATATGAGATAATTGCTCAGCCTAGCCTGCAATTCTTTATACTTCGCCTTCCAGACACTATAAGGGCTGTTTATCCTGTGTTCTATATCTCTATGCTTGAACCAGCCATACCCAACACCTTCCAGCAGTGTTCTGAACCTCTGCCAGTACCTGTAGTCATTGACAGAGAACCAGAATATAAAATCTCTAAGATAGTTGACTCCAAAATTGACTATTGGAGGGCATGCAAACTGCTCTACAAAATTATATGGCTGGGATACAAAGATACAGACAATGACTCCGAGTGGTTACCAGCGATGGAACTGGAACATGCCAAAGAGTTAGTGAACAATTTTTATCTCAAGTATCCCTCTAAACTGGGACCATTACGACCCTGAATACTTGCATTCTACTTTCTCGACTCCATTTCTTTGCATTCAACCCATTTCAAAAATTATTATTATTATTATTATGAGTACTTATACACACTTTGAAGTGTAGTTTCCTTTGCACTGATTTGCTTACTTGTATTTTGCTCCATAGTTTCCATTACAATCTGATACTTGTATTTCAGAAGCAGTCTCTGCTGTAAAATTCACACACTTGTATTCCTCCATAGTTTTCCCTTGCAGTAGTCAAATACTTGTATTCTTGCTTCCTCAAATTGTCATCACTCACATCCATTTTTACCCATAGACAAAAAACAAAAAAATAATATTCAAGAAAAAAGAAATTACAAAACTCCAGTGCCAACAGAAAATGCAACCAGAGAGAAACTACTACTTCCTTCTTCCACACCCTTTATTCTATTTTCTTTTTCCTGCCCTCCAACTTCTTCCTCCTTCTCTAATCCTCTTCTCCTTCTGCTTTTCTTTCTCTTTTCCCTTGTCAATTCTCTCCACTATCTTTGTTTCCTTCCCTCTGGATGCTAGCCAGGAAATTAAGTCGTCCTCTGGAGTCTTTGACCTTATCCCTACTATTCTCTCTAATGTATCCATGACCCTTTTGATCTAAACAACCAACTTGTCCAACTTGTCCAACTTCTCCAACACCTGCTCTTTCTACTCTGCATCCATCTGTTGCTTGGTTTTCCTTGCTCATGCCCTCCTAGCTATTGCTTTCTTTGTTTTTCTCCACACACCATCTACATTGAAAGGCTTGTAAGCTACCTTTGCCTTAGTACAGGAAAAACAAAACATTGTATTCCTAAAACTAATTTGACCAATGATTCTACTCCAAAGGATGCAAAACTTACAGAAGGTCCTGTGGTAGACACAGTATGCCAAAATTGGCACACTACTCAGAGGGATTTTTCCCACCCATTGGCTCTATTCCCAACTTCTTAATTATTTCTTCCCTCTCCCAGTGTTGGTCCAAAGTCTTCTTGGGAAAATAATGGACTTGTTGCCTTTTTGTCAGAGGAAAGAGGTCAATTAGATTCATCTCCTCATCTGATGGTAGAACCACCACTGGTTCCAAATTTATCTTCTTTAATCAATTCTTCCTTCACACCTGTACGACCGCCGCCTGTTGATCTGCTTTCTCTTTTTGCTGTCTCTCTTTCTCTGCTTGCCTTTTCACTTCCTCTCTTTTTTTCCTTTTGGCTTTCTCTTTCTCTTTCCTCTGGTTTCCTTCTCTACACATGGGTGAATATCTCATCATTTTGACCTTCCTAATCTCCCAGTTTATCTCCAGATTATGGGCTTGTAGCCATAATATTCCCAATATTATATCTGTTTTTCCTAGGTCACATACATCCATCCTCATTCTCTTTATATAATTCTTGTAATACATATTTACTTCTATTATAATTATAATTTTGCATATACTTTATTTCCAGCTCACATATTACATAATATGAACATTATTATTAGGTTGTTTTTTGTATACCTTAGTCTCATTTTGTAACTCTAAGTATTTATTATCACTCTAGGTCCTCATCACTCATTATAAAAGGTTATGGGCCTCACTTGCCTATAATCTTCAATCAAACTCAAACCTCATACTCATTTACATTTGACTTGATCACCAATGCTTATTTTCCTAACTCTCACAATGTTTGCTTCTGCTAGACCTTTTCAGATCAGTAGATCTAATTAGTTATATAAGATTCCATATCTTGAAAAAAAAAGTACCAACTTCCAGACATAGAAGTACTGCATTTGCACTATTCTCAGACTTTGAGAACTCATGAAGATTGTAGACAGTATAACTAAACACCCTATACTTATCCAAAGTACTAATATGTCATATTCCAAAAATCTGACAATTATGTAATTTAATTCTCCTAATAACTCTCCTAAAAAATTATAATTAGTAGAATAGCATAGTAGACTACTCTCCTCCTATTCTGAACTTCTTATAAGTACTGAGTAGTTACAATGTAATTGCTCAGTCTGCAAATTAACATTATTTGGTCCTAACACTATTTCTGTCTATCCCAGATTCCTAGTTCACTTCCTTAAGAGCCTTTTCCTTGACGACTTCCCTTCACTCCAAAATATGCGATTACCTTACAACAGGAGACCAGGATACAACATATAAGTTGAAGCCAAGATTGTTCACCAAGTTATATTCTACTCCAACATCATTTCACCTGTTGGAACCTTCTTTTGGATTTTATACTATTGCTAAGTAATATTCTCTTCCGGCATAGTACAATACTCCATTTGAAGTATACTCTTATCTATTATTTTACCTATCTGTTCTCTGCAATCCTGTTCTTGACAGAATTTGTAGACTCACACCGATTCCTATTGTGTTTTAGTTTTGATGTCTCACCAATCAGCAGCTCCCTCTTCTGGAAGTAACTCTATTCCTCTTGCTGACTGAACTATTAGTCGTTTCACTTCTGGCCTTCCAAGAAGGTCAAAACGCCTTCAATTGGGGACACCTCGTACTCCAGTGTGCCCCCACTCAACTCCACTTCTGGTAGAACCTTCAGAAGTCCACAGAGTAGATTCCACTACTATTCCTCATGTCCACAATAACCCAGACTGGGTTGACGCTCCTATTCCTGTTCCTACTCCTGTTTTTTAAACTCCACCTCCTGTCACTGACTGTAACCCCGTTAACAATCAGTTAGCTGAGGCTTTCCAATAACTTTTAGAAAACCTTAACAGAGGATCAGCACCAAAGCCTCACCAATTGAAGGCCCACATTCCAGACACCTTCGACGGTTCTGACCCTCATAAGCTCAATCACTTCCTATTTCAGTACCAACTCTTTGCAATTTTTTACCGATGAAGAGAAAATCAATTTCGCGATAACCTATCTCTCCAGTGTAGCGCAAGATTGGTTCAAAGTCACACTATAACAGGAAGACCTCAGCTATGCACAACCCTGGCTTTCAGCTTGGCACCTTTTTGTGAAAGAGCTCTGGGTCCATTTTGGACTTTTGGACCCAGTAGGAAATGCTGCCAATCTCATCAACAACCTCTGTATGAAGCTAGGAGATAAGATTATCACCTACAATATGGAATTTATATGGTATGCAGCACAGTTGAACTGGGGTAATTCAGTTCTATACTATCGCTTCTACTAGGGATTGCCGAATCGCCTCTAGGACCTAATAGCAAACAGGGAACAAGGAAAACCTACCTTTTTCCATGCCATGTATCAACTGGCAATCACTTTTAATAATTATTACTAGGAACAAAACCACAAATAAGATCGTCTCCGAAACATGGAGAAGAAAGTAGCAGACAGCCACCACTGAAAACAGGGTAAAACAGCTCAGTACTCTACCTCCTCGCAAAACTCCACTCTGCCTTGTCCCCAATCATCCACAAATCCACCACAGACTGTGACCTCTCAGAATTCCCTAAAACCTCCCAGATCGTTATCTTCCATTGCTAAATCACTATCTCTGTTCACTCCACATATTGACCTTTCAGACAAACTAGACAGAGACAGTAAATTAAATAGTAATAAGCACAAATACCATATCAACAATAATCTCTGTCTATACTGCAAATCAAAAGACTACAAGGTAGATGGGTGCCCTAGGAAACAACCAGTAAGGGCATAATTAACTACTCTGGAGGAACAAGAGACTCTACTCTCCAAAAACCTCTTGGAAAACTAGGGTGCAACTCCCAAGACTCAGCATAAACTAGGAGTTGTATTAAACTTATTTGTGCAACCACGAGTCCAATATGTCTCAACGCATCCACTCTTTCCAATCTGAATTCTCTTTGTATACCCCTTGTTTCTCCTCTGGTATGTGCTCCAGACCATCTCCAGCCTATACCCATCCAAACGCTGATAAACTCTAGATCTACATATTGTTTCTTGGACTTTGCTTTTGCTTATGGACATTCTCTGCCTACTACTCCTACTCCTCCTGTGGAACTGCATCTGTTTGATGGAACCTCAAATAATATTATCTCCAAGGAAATATTGTTGCCTGTAAAATTCCCCTTCAGTGAATATATAACTCTTGACTTCTATGTCACTCTACTTGATTTTTGTTGTTCTCTGGTATTAGGTCACTCTTGGCTCACTTGCTACAATTTGTTAATTGACTGGGTTTCTGGGTCAATATCCTTTCAACCACTATCTTTACTCCAAAATCTGGCTTCTATTCCTCCTGTTGAAACCTTGGTAAATTCTCTGTTTTCTCCAGCAGAAAATCCTCTGCAGTTCATCTTATCTAAGACACTTCCATCTAACCCCAAGCAATGTACCAGCCCTACTCTAGGCCTCGTACCTATTAGGCTTGACAACATTTTCTCTCCAATTCCATTCTACAATGTAGGCCAAATCTACTACCATCTCCAAAAAAATTAACCTCTTCTCTATTCTGAAGAAATACCACAAATACATAGATGTTTTTAGCAAGTCCAAAGTAGAAACACTTGCTCCCTACTGTCCTTATGACCTTTGAATTGATCTGGAAAAAGATTCCCATCCTCTGGTAGGAACCATCTACTCCTTGTCCAAATTTGAACAAGAAGCATTAAAAGAGTTCATTGATGAAAACTTGACCAATAGATTCATCCATTTGACGTTTTCTCCTCATGGAGCATCAGTCTTATTTGTAAAGAAGAAAGATAGGTCTCTCCAGCTCTGTGTAGATTTCCATAGACTCAACAGAATTACAAAAAAAGACCAATACCCACTTCCCCTCATCTCTGACCTTCTAGATTTTCTATGCAAGACTCGTATTTATATCAAAATTGACCTCTGACATATGTACCACTTGGTCTGCATTGCCGAAGAAAACAAATGGAAAACTATCTTCTGAACCTGCTATAGAGCCTTCGAATGGTTAGTAATGCTGTTTGGACTAACTAATGCTCTAGCTACCTTTCAATGCTTCATGAACAATGTATTCTCTGACCTCCTAGATATGTGCATAGTAGTCTACTTGGACGATATCCTAATCTACTCTGATGATATCACATAATACCGGAACCATATAAAAGAAGTATTAAAATAACTCTGTAAAGCAGGATTATATGCAAAGGCAGAAAAATGCGAATTCCATTCAGATTCCATAAAGTATCTAGGCTATGTTCTATCACCATCTGGTTTGACTATGTCCGATGCTAAAGTGAAAACCATTCAAGAATGGCCAGAACCAAAGAAAATAAAGGACATTCAGTCCTTCCTAGGTTTGGCCAACTTCTACAGACATTTCACATTTAATTATTCAAACATAGTCATTCTGCTCACCTGTCTTACTAGAAAAAATGCTCCTTGGAATTTTGACAATGATTGTAAAATGGCATTTAATACCCTAAAACAAGCCTTCACCTCCACTTCTATCCTTATACACTAGGTTCCTGATGCACAGCTCGTTTAGGAAACCGATGCCTCAGACTATGCCCTTGCTACTATTTTTTCCATTATGACCAAAGATAATGAGATCCACCCCATGGCCTTCCACTCCAGGACGTTCTCTGCTCCAGAACTCAACTATAACATCTATGATAAAGAATTACTTGCAATATTTGAAGCCTTCAAAATTTGGAAACACTATTTGGAAGGTTCTGCTTTATCAATTAACGTTGTAATGGATCACAAGAACTTGGAGTATTTCTCAACAACCAAGATTGTAATGTGCCGACAAGCAAGATAGTCGGAATACCTCTCTCAATTTAACCTCGTAATTTGTTTCTGTCCTGGATGTCTTGGTACCAAACCAGATGCTCTAACTAGATAATAGGATGTCTACCCAAAAGGGGGAGATAATAGCTACGCTGCAGTGAATCCTCATAACTTTTATCCAGTCTTTACTCATAAACAAATTGCAGCATCTCTCCAAGTAACCATCCTCATTACTCTGACACTTTGCGCAGCCACAATATTGGATCAAGACTAACTCTACTCTGATATTCTAGCAACACTCTCCTTTAACTCTTTCATCTCTAACCATCTACTCCATCTAGAAGAACATTAGTCAAAAGATGATGCAGGGTTCCTCAGACTTGACAATAGAATGTACATTCCAGATAAAACCAACTTGCACCTCTGAGTTCTCTAGTATTACCACGATCATGTACTAGCAGGACATCTGGGCCAAAATAAAACACTAGAACTCGTATGGAGGCACTATACCTGGCCAAATATCTGCAACAATGTACAAAAGTTCTATAAGTCTTGCATTACCTGTATGAGATCCAAACCACAGTGTCACAGACCATATGGATCTCTCCAACAACTCCCTATTCTGGAATGCCCATAGAATTCAATTTCCATAGACTTCATCAAGAAACTCCCTCCCTCTTCTAGTTTCGACACCATCCTAGTAATAGTGGATCACCTGTCAAAACAAGCCATATTCATTCCTACTCATGACATTATCACTTCAGTGGAACTAGCATGCCTCTTCGTCATACATATCTTTTCAAAACATGGAGTTCTATCTAATGTTACATCCAACCATGGCTCCGAGTTTGTCTCACACTTTTTCTGCTCTCTAGGTACTGCCCTAGACATGAGACTTTACTTTACCAGTGAATACCATCTGGAGGCAAATGGTCAAGTGGAATGGACTAACCAGACATTGAAATAGTATCTCCACGTATATTGCAATTACCAACAGGACAACTAGTCAGAACTGTTACCCCTAGCTGAATTTGCTTACAACAATGCTCCTAGTGCTACTACTGGTGTTTTTCCATTCTTCGCCAACAAAGGATATCATCCTAACCTTAGTGTATACCCAGAATGAAATATAGTTTCCTCTCGTGTTCATGACTTCATACTTAATCTTGACAAACTACAAGACATGCTCAAGGAGGAAATTGCCAAAGCCCAAAAACAATATCAAATCTCCACCAACTCTCGTTGACAACAACCACTGGACTTCCAAGTTGAAAAATCAGTATTCGTCAGATCACAATACTTTCAAACGACTTGTCCATCGAAAAAACTCTCCAAAAAGTACCTCAGACCATATGAGATAGTTGCTTAACTTAGTCTGTAATCCTTCACACTCCGCCTTCCGGACACTATGAGAGCTATTCATTCTATGTTCTATGTCTCTATGCTCAAACTAGCCACACCCAATATCTTCCAGCAACGTTCTAAACCTTTGCCAGTACCTGTAATCATTGACAGAGAACCAGAATACAAAATTTCCAAAATAGTTAACTCCAAGATTAACTGCTGGAGAGCTTGCAAATTGCTCTACAAGGTTATATAGCTGGGATACGAAGATACTGATAACAACTCTGAATAGTTACCAGCAACAAAACTGGAACATGCCAAAGAATTATTAAACGACTTTTACCTCAAGTATCCCTCTAAACTAGGACTGTTACAAGTCTGAAAGGCCTTCATTCCACTTCCTTAACTCTGTTTTTCTGCATTTACTTCATTAAAAAAATTTTTTTTAGTAGATAAGTCCTTATACACATTTTGGAGTGCAGTTTCTTTTGCACTAAATTGCTTACCTGTATTCTGCTCCGCAGTTTCTATTGCAATTTGATACTTGTATTCAGAAGTAGTCTCCATTATAAAACTTGAGTACTTGCATTCCTCTATAGTCTCCCTTATAGCCATCCAATACTTGTATTCTTGCTTTATCAATTGTTATCACTCATATCCACTTCTACCCACAGATCAAAAAAGAAATAATAATATTCAAGAAAAAGAAACATTAAAAAGCTCCAGTACTGACAGAAAAGGTGACTGGAGAAAAACTACTACTTTCTTCTTCTATACTCTCTATTCTATTTTCCTCTTCCTGCCCTCTGACTTCTTCTTTCTCTACTCTGTCTATTTTCTCCTGCCTCTGCTTTCTTTTTTCCTTACTCCCTTGTACTTCTATGTCCTCTCTCTCAGATGCTGGCCAAGATAATAACTCCTCATCAGAGTCCTGGCCCTCTATGCCAGCCAGCTTCTCCAATGCCACCATGATCCTCCAGATGTCTTTCCTCAATCCCCTCAACTCACTCAGATCCTCCAACTTTCCCGAGATGTCTATCTTCCACTCCACATTTGTCTATTGCTTTACTCTTCTTACTCTTGACCTTTGAACTATTTCTGCCTTAGCTTTTGCTCATGCCTTGTCCATGTCAAAGGGCTTACAGGCAGCCTTGGCCTTGGCACAAGGAGTGTATAAAGTTGCATAACTACAAACAATTAGCAGAGAAAAGTATTCAAAGAAATACTTACAGCAAATTTTGGGGAATACAAAGTATTCTGAAGTTTGTATACCTCTTATACAGACTTCCTCCACTGACACCCAATATTCCCATTTCTCTTGCTAACTCCTCACATTGTTGACAAGCCTCTAGAGTTTCTTGTGATAGGTATCGAACACGTTGCCTCTTGGTCAAAGGTGGAAGGTCAATGAGATTCATCTCCTTATCAGAAGAAGGAGTTGTGGGAGGCAAGAAAGTCTTGGCCCAATTTTTGCGCTGTTGTTGTTCTATGGTGGTGATGCAATCCGCCTCTAGGCAATAAGCCAGATCTCTCTGATGTTCCTTTTCTTTCCATCATACCTTTTTCTCTTTCTGTTTTCTCCATGCCTCTTCCTCTAATTGTTTCCACTCTGCTATTTTTGCCTCTTTTCAGGCTTGGTGTTCAAGGTGTTCCCTTTCTTTCTGCTATTGAAGCAGGGCTTCCACCTTAGCATGTCTTCTTGCCAACTCAGCCTTGTAGATCTCATTATTGGAGTCAGAAAGGTTGACAATCAAGGTAAACTTAAAGGACATGGTGGTAGAATTTCAGGTTGAAAGTTTGTAATGAAGGATTTTTAAATTTGGAGTCAAGTGATATTTAAATTGCTTATGCATAGAAGCTTTAAGGACTCAGCCTTAAAGGGGGGGTACTGTTATATTCTGAAAATCTGACAATTATGTAATTTAATTCTCCTAATAACTCTCCTAAAAAATTATAATTAGTAGGATAGCATAGTAGACTACTCTTCTCCTATTCTAAACTTCTTATAAGTACTAAGTAGTTACAGTATAATTGCTCAGTCTGCAAATTAATATCATTTGGTCCTAACACTATTCTTGTCCATTCTGGATTCCTAGTTCACTTCCTTAAGGGCCTCTTCCCTGACGACTTCCCTTCACTCCAAAATATGCGACCACCTCACAACAGGAGACCAGAGTGCAATATATAAGTTGAAGCCAAGGTCGTTCACCAAGTTGTATTCCACTTCGACATCATTTCACCTGTCAGAACCTTCTTTTGGATTTTATACCATTGCTGAGTAATATTCTCTTCTGGTATAGTACAATACTCCATTTGAAGTATACTTTTATTTATTATTTTATCCATTTGTCCTCTGTAATCCTGTCCTTGACATAATAAGAGTACAAACTAATTAGATATTAATTATTACAATATGAAAGCCTAAGCTCAGCTTACTTGAATCTTGAACAATGAACCCTTAAGTGGTGTTTTGCATACTATATCAACTACTAATGTTTGGGATAAATTAAATTGTTGTTATGAAGGAAAGAACCCAAATACTATTGTATATCTAATCAAAGAGATTTTCTGTATTTTCTTCTCAGATGAGATGCCTATAGAGCCTCAGCTAAATGATATTCAACACAAGGCTTATATTCTCAAAACACTTGGTAAACCAATTTTCAATACTGTTATTACTCATGCTATGTTTCTTGCTCTTCCTAACTCATATTCCACTCTTTGTACTATTCTTAACTCTACTTCTACTACTACTGGTAGCTTGTCACTCTTTACTGATATTGTTATTATTTATATTCTCACTAAGAAGAAAAGTGTCCAACTTGGCAGTTCATAGATAGCACTCATTGCTCATACAAAGGACAAAGGAAAACCATAGTCATCTAAACTATCAGATGGAAATAAAAAGAAAATAAAATACAATTATTGTGTAAGAAGGATTTGTGAGTTCAGAGAGAACAAGTTGTTTAGGATAGAGTAGTTGAGGGTAAAAGATATATATATTGTGTCGTGTTACTTTTACTCTATGTAATTACATAATTAACTAATTGAAACAATAAGAAAAATAATAAGAAACATTATATAGATAGCCCAAAGACTACTCTCACAATTGCAAGAAGAAAGGTCATATAAAGTCAGAATGTTGAAAGCTTAAAGCAGATCAGGTGACAAAAAAAGAGAAATCTGGAGAGAGAAAAAATTCTGGTAATAGAGATCTCTTAGCAAAGGTAGCAGTAGCAAAAGCTAAAGAATATAAAATACTTCAACATATAAAAAAAAGACAATGAATAAAAAGTAGTCTTTTTGACAAACAAAGGACTATTCAAACCAAAAATGATATACTTTGAACTATGCAACTCACCAGGAACATTCCAACAGATGATAACAAGTATATTTTGAGAACTGTTACATGAAGGAAGTCTCATAAATTATATGAACAACTTTATAATCCTAGCAAAGATAGAAGAAAAACTAGAAGAATGCACAATCAGGTTCCTAAAGATAGTAGAGAAACACAACCTGTGTTTCAAATAGTCAAAATGCATTTTGTATATCACAGAAATACCTATACTAGGAGTATGGATTGGAAATAAAGAAGTACAAATAGAAGAAGAAAAGGTTAAAGCAATCAAGAAATAGAAGATACCAATAAAAGTAAAGAATGTTGAAAGCTTTCTAGGCTTCACAAACTTTTACCAACAATTTATCAAGGATTTCAGCCACATTGTAGCACCATTAAACTGGCTAAAAGACAGAGAAAAATGGAAATGAACAGAGAAAAAACAAAATACATTCAAAGAGTTGAAGAAGAAGATAACCACACAACAAGTACTGGCTCTATCCAAAAGAAAAAGATAATTCAGGATAGAAGTAGATACATTAGGACATGCAATTGGAGGAGTTCTCTCATAGAAACAAGATAGAAAACAGAAACCAGTTGCTTTTCCATCAAGGACAATGTTACCTGTAGAACAGAACTATAAAATATATGACAAGGAACTACTGGCAATAGTCAAAGCACTGGACAAATAGTAATAGTACCTACTGGACAGAGTTGAAAAATTTAAAGTATAGATAGACCATGAAAATCTAAAATACTTCAAAGAACTATATAAGCTCAATAGATGACAAACAAGATGATATTTAAAATTACAAGACTATGACTTTACCCTATATCACATTCTAGAAAACACAAACACAAAAGCAAACATACTGTTTAGGAGAGAAAAAGTGGACACTAAAGAGAACAACTGAAATATATAAATGTTCAAAAAAGAATTATAAATATGAAGAATGATAATTTAAGATAAAATACCTATTATACTACTCAGACAAGAATATCTACAAATAGAAGAAGAGGGAATACAAACACAAATCAAGAAATACAAACAAGAGAAAATAAAATAACAAAAGAATTGGAGAAAAAAAGTAAACAAGCATAAGAAGAAGAAGAAGAAGAAGAAGAAGAAGAAGAAGAAGAAGAAATTGTCTATATGAATAACAAGATCTATGTACCAAGAAACAGACAACTTCAAGACAAAATACTCAGTAACAACCACAATCCACCAGATATTAAATACCCAGGCTAACAAAGAATAATGAAATTAATCAAGAGAAACTATTGATGACCAGGAATATGTAACAATATATGAAAATATATCTAAGGATACTATCATAACTTAGCAAAATGACTAAGTCATTATTTATATTTTCTTTTCTTTTGGACATACTATATAAAAAATGTGGGAAAGTGTCACATCACAAGTATCACATAGTCACAGTCACATGATCAAGTCACATGAGGAGCATGGGAAGATAGTGTACAGACCATGTAGTAATTGTATAAGTAGTATATAGGAATGAATAAGGACTCCATTGAGTTCTTCTTATCAATTCAGACTTAGAGTAGATTTAAGTTGTCTTGGCTGAAGTCTTACACTAGAACTTAATTCTATTACTTTCAGGTACTATTTGCCTTGAACCCTGCCTATTTTTATTCTTATCACTGATCAACTCTTAACCAATGATCATCACAATCATTAGTCACTTCCATACATAGCTAGGTCCTTGGCTTAAGGGGACTTTGCAGTCAGTTAGGGACTGTAGATGGAGGCATAGTACCAAGCTTAGGCACTGTGTCCAAGACCTGACCTCGTAATTGAGTTATGTTGAGTAGAGTAGCTTTTTTAGTAGAAATCTTGTGTTGTGCTCCATTGTGAGTGGTATATACAGAGGAGTGATAGTTATTCCTAGAAAGCTATCTAGAGTAGGGATCTCTTCTGTGAAGTGATCATATAACCCTATTATTAAGGCAGTAGTTAATAGGACAGTAGGCACTTGGCTGGGTAAAGATCTTATGCCCTAGCAGATGTAAAAGTATATAACAAGAATCAACATTATATCCATGCTCTGCTCTCTCTCTCCTATTCTCTCAGCGCTCTATATTGCACCTCTCTTTCACCTCTTTGAACGTCAAGCTCAGGCTCTCAACTTAGATACTTCCACTCTTTCTTATATAGACGATGGTCTCTTAGTCTCCCAGGGAAGAACATATAATAAAACCCTGCTGGAGCTTACTAGTAGTTATAGTATAATTTCAGACTTGATGGCGTCCTTTGGCTTGGTCATGGAGCATGACAAGTCAGAGATCTTTCACTTTTCTAGAGTGCATAACAACTCCAATCCCGAGCTGGATCTCTCAGCCATTGGCACTCCTATTCTCAAACCCAAGACTTACTGGCAATACTTGGGCTTTTATTTTGATTGACGGCTCTCCTTCAAGGAACATGTTCGGTTCTACTCTACCAAGGCACTAACCACTGTCAAGGCAATGGGCATGCTTGGCAACTTCTCTCAAGGTCTCCTTCCCCTTCAAAAGTAACTTCTCTATCAGTCCTGTGTTGTTCCTATTACCACTTATGGCTTTCGACTCTGGTACTTTTCTGGAGCTCCTACCAAGGCACAGGTCTCTCTTCTGGCAACCATACAACACAAGGCTGCTCTCTGGATTCTGGGTGCTTTTCGCACCTCTCCAACTGGTGGAATTGAGGCTCTGGCAGGTCTCATTCCTATTCATCTC
>Ga0153965_1000024_pt1 | contig 20521 bp, 15 predicted proteins | sample TSFL049MetaG_FD_104707 | JGI IMG/M metagenome (GOLD analysis project Ga0153965, IMG submission 104707) | Attine ant fungus gardens microbial communities from Florida, USA - TSFL049 MetaG | ecosystem: Host-associated > Fungi > Mycelium > Unclassified | place: USA: Florida, Paynes | collected... | reverse complement strand
TTCATCTGTTGAACCTGGATCTTGACAGTATTGAGGGCCTCACTGAGTAGTTTGCCCTCAGTTTGTACTGGTGGTGTCATAATTGCTGAGAGAGATGGAACTGAGCAGTTCTGTCCCCTGTTGCATCTTGCTTGTCCTTGTGTGGCAATGTGATTTGTCATAATGAACCACACCCCACAGATTTTCATGCCTCTGGCATGTCCATACACCTCCGAGTTCTTCTACTCAAATTAATTCAACTTACTTTGCTCAATTCATGATGTTGAAGAGGACTTATAGTGGCACACCAACATGCAATGTGTTGTCTGAGACTAGGAGTGGAGTTATCCAATGTTGAACTCAGAAGATGGATATCGTCATTTACCAACTGTTGAACATATATATTGTAGAACTATGAGTTTACACTGACTAAGGTACATCATTTGATGCAATCAATTTCCTACTACTTAGATACAATTAAATACATATGAAGTATATATAAGAAGGACATCTATTGCCCTAATAAATTAGGTTCTTTATTCTGTAGACACCCTAGAATACTTAAGTGACTAGCAGCTACCCACTGCATTTTTTGAATTCAACATTTTATGACACGAGGCTTAGTGGTAGACCATGGTAGTTACAGGACTACTTAAATAGGAGAAAGAGAAAAAAGAGAAAGAAAAAGAAAATTTTTTATCAAGTGTTCTAGCTATAGTGGTTGACTGCTATGGAAGAGCTAAGAAAGTATGCATGATACTGTCTTAAAAGGAAAAAAGCCCCTGGGTTGAGCTCTAGGAATGTCAGGATGTCAAAGATGGATTCTCTCTCTCAGTTCTATGATTTTTTGAATCTTTCACAGTTGAACAGTAAGTGTTGTCTCATCTCAATTTCTACCTTTTTGTAGGGATAGCTATAGGATTCATTAGGAAAAAACCTTAGTCTATATTTGCCTATTGGTGTGTGATTGGTGATGAGCCTAGTAAGGCATGCTGTTAATGTATTAGAGCATCTGCATATTTTCAGCCATGAGCTGCCTTTGGTATAAGTAGGGATAACAGCCTCATTGTCATCTTCTTTTAGGTCCATGAAGTTTCTTCTGCACTAGTCAAATGCTTGGAAGTACATTTGCCAAGTGTAAATAATAGAGTTACATTCTTCCTTTCTGCTGAAGTCCCATAATATGTGGCTTGGGTATAATGGTCAATTAGGGATGCTAAGCTTGGCATTGCTGTCAGCTGCCTAGTAAGAAGACTACTTGCTGCTGCTTGGGCAGTCCCAAAAGGTTATGCAATGGTCTAGGCTCCTCTTGTTAGTTGTTATGAGATAGCAATTGTATGGAATTTAGGATAGATAGTGAGAAGTATTGGTGATTTTCTCTGTAGCATGAATAGCATCTGTTACAATGATAATATGACTGACATTGTCACAGTTGAGTGCTCTGTTGATCCTACATCTGATAGCAAATAATTTAGCATTGGTAGTAATAATGTTTATGGCATAGTGTTTGATTTTTTGAATATTGCTGTTTTTATAAATGTGAGCTACTGCTACAGCCATGTTGTTTTTGAGACTGGCATCAGAATGGTTGACTAAATAAAAGGAGAAACAATTAGGAAAAATATTGTTAATCCAAGTTATCATGACTTGGCAAAACAGCTAAGTCAATATTTATTTTCTTTTCTATTTTCTTTTCATTTATTTTCTTATTGATGGATGCACAAGATAAAAGTAACTCATAGGGAAGCATGGGACTTTAGTATAGGGTTAGGGTTATCATTCATGTATATATGGTGTACAAAATCTAATGGGAACTCTATTGAGTTCTCCTTGTCAACTCAGATAAGGAGTGAGGTTAAGGTCAATGTGACTAAGTCTTATACTAGAACTTAATACTATTTCAAAGCACCATCTACCTTGGACCCTGCTCACTCTTATTCTCATCATTATCAACCCTCAACTGGTATTAAGGACTAGAAAACTTCACAAGAAAAGGAGAGTAATTGAGGATTTAGTTATAACCTTAAGGGTTGAACTAGTCTTTGTACCAATCCTCAGCTTCAAGTTGAAGGGATTAAGGTCCAGACTAGGGTCACAGAAGGTCAGGGTGAGAAAGAAGGAGTTGATTGAAGTTTTACCTATAAAAGAACAAAGCTAAGATGTACTGACTAAATCAATGTATACTTCAGGTATGCTGACTAATCTTAGGTAATATTCTGCTAAGTTTGGGGTCATGGTTAAGGCCATGACAACCAGTGGTTATTGTGGTTACTAGTCACTTCCATATAGCTGGGCCCTTGGCTTAAGGGGACTTTACTGTTAGTTCAGGATAGTGGATAAAAGTATAGTATCAAGCTTAGGTATTACTACTGAGACCTGACCTTGTAATCAAGTGGTGTCTAGTAATTACCTATACCTTTTTTAGTATAAACCTTGTGTTGCACTCCATTGTGAGTTGGTATACACAGAGAAGTAATAGTTACTTCTAGAAGACTATTTAGTATAGAGATCTTTTCCATGAGGTAATAGCCAAAGTACTATTAGGGTAGTAGTTAGTAGAGTAGTAGACATCTGGCTGGGTGAAGATCTTGTGCCCTAGCAGACATAAAAGTATATAGGCAAGACTCAACATTATCTCTGTACCTCTGAGATATAGCACAAAATATCTCAACAATAGTATAACAATCTCATGAGTACTATGCTCAAAAAAAAGTGTGCCCTCACTAAATTAAGGACAGAGTTGGAAGGAAGAAAGAAAAAGTTATGTTTCAGTTACAGGAAGTTCAGACACCTAGCCCAAAGCTACAGGAATAAAAAAAGAGAAGAAAAGGAAAAAGCTATTTCTTAGAATGAATTTGAGACATTATCAAGCAGAGTAATGCAGTGTGAACTGGAAGAGAAAATGATAAAGAGGCAAGAAGAAGTAAGAAAAGTTGAATGCTTCAAGTATGGGAAAGAAGAACACAAATGTAGAGAGTGTTCTCTTTGGAAGGAAGTAAAGAAGGGATGAGTAGTAGAAAGAGCAGTGCTATTATGCTGCTAGAGAATTTTCTACAGAAATACACATTATACTGTTAGAATATTGAATGCTATACTAAATGAGTTCTAGGCTATTTCTTATTGTTTTATGTCTTATTGTTCTTTGTATATAAATAGTCTACCTAGTAATGAAGAATGTCATGTGTTATCATGCCAAACAGCTGTTTAGGCAATAAAAGTGACATTTTTCACCATAACAATGAGAATAACTAGCTTAAGAGACAAGTTTGGCCCCCTAGAGATATCATTAGATGCCCAGTCATGGACTTGAGCATACCACTTGAGTAGCAGAGTAGTGGCTGTGACCACTACTACAGAAACCTCATAGAGATTGTCTAGAGAATTTCATAATAGATCTATAACAGAACTCCCCTCTAGAGTGCTCTCAAAAGCGAAAAGGACCTGAGAAGATGTTCTCTAACAGAATGATGTCATATCTCAACAGCAGTCACCTATTTATAATGTCTAGGTTACCATCAGAGCAGGGCCATCATTGTTGATGGCTAATTATAGCAAGAACTAGCAAGACGAGTCCTCTTGAGGACTACATTGCAAACCTAACAGAAGAAGACTGAGACTCGAAGATATGATGAAGTATAGAGGAATAGTAGAAGGACTAGAGAGATTAGATAGAGAGATGAAAGAAAAGGTGTTTGATGAAGATAATGTGCTTGAGAGCAAGACAACTCAAGATTGCTGCCTCTCTTTATAGCCCATTAAAAGGCTTGAGAGCCATATATTGTTTACAGAAGAACCCCAGGAGTAGGATTAGAGGAGTGAGGAGTGGTAGCCAAGTGATCGAGAGAGATGCTGTCTCATCATTTCTCTCTTACTATCTTTGGGAATTTGGAAGTTTTCTTTGTTTCTTTTCTTTTGTTGTATTATTGCTTTGTAATCCTAATAAAATACTCTTTTCCCCTAATTGTCTCTCCCTCTGTTACTCTAGAGCTAAAAGGCTATTTGAGTGATTTTTCTTTTGTGTCTGCTTTATAAAAACTCTATAAAACTTCCCTCAAAGGGAGACTCAAGCTCAACAGACCCAGGCATTTGCTTATGCTAGGAGCTAACCACTTACTATATGTCATTGGAGTTGGCTTTCAGTTGTACAGTCAGCTGAAAAAAAGCCCACATGATGGCATAGGAGTTCTAGGTAGTACTGCTGTATCAATGGCGAGTCAGGCTACTAGACTAGGTAAGGGCAGTAGTATCACAGTGCGAGATGAACATGTGCCTTAGGAATCCTATTACAGTGAGAGTTTGCTCGAGTAAATACTAAAAACAATTCTTTTCTTCTTAGGTTTCTATTTAATATGTTTTGGTTATTCTTTGGACTTTTATCTTTAGTAAACTCTCTATTATTTGATTTATCTCCCTAGTGCCTACTTGTTTAGTGCACAATTGTAAAGTAACTTGGAGATTTCGCCTCTCTAACCTCACTTTTACCTTTGTTTTGTGATCAAACCTTTTGATCCCTATCAGTATTTGCAACAAATTTCCCCCATTGTTGCATTGATTATTTTTTCCTCAAATTCAACACAAACACACAAGACTTGACTAGTCATAAAACAAGCTCCAATCATATTATCATTGTTGTTTCTTTTGTGCCTGCAGTTGCTGTACTACCCATCATTACCTCAAGCGAGGCTGAATTTGCTTGCTGTCATTACTGTCTGGAGTGAGGCTGAAGTCACTCATTATTGTTATTTGCATCTGCAGTTGCTAAATACTACCTATTGTTGCCCTTAAGTGAGGCTAAATTTACTTGTTGTTGATTGAATCTATTGTTGCCTAGAGTAAGGCTGAAGTCACTCATCTATCATCGTTGTTTGTGTCTGCAGTCACTGAATACTGCCCATTGTTGCCTTAAGTAAGGCTGAATTCACTTGCCATTGCTATCTGTTGTACCCAAACTGCCTAGAGTAAGGCTGAAGTCACTCGCTGTTGTTGTTGTTGTGCTTGCATTCATAGTCACTAAATACTGCCCATTATTATTGCCAAACCTGCTGTTGTTGTTTTTCCAAACCATCATGCTATTTGACAAAAATTCCCATGTGAAACTTGATAACAAGAACTACAAAATATGGGCTATGCTTATGCATGCTATACTCATATATAAAGGCCTCACTGAAGTTGCTACTAGAGAGTTGCCCATCCTGACTACAGGGCCAAACTCTGCTGTTGGCAAAGCTTGGATCTGCAAAAATACTAAAGCCTATGCTGAAATGATTCTTGCTATTGAAACCAATCAACTTGCCCACATGACTGCTAAAACCACTGCTGAAATTTGGACTAAACTTGAACATGTCTACTATACCCGAGGTCTTGCTACCTGACTTGCCCTATGCTGAAAGTTTCTAACAATGAAGAAAAAGAAAGGTCAGCTGATGTCTCAATGAATTGCTGATGTTCGAAATGCTGCTTTTCGTCTCCATGCAATTGAAGTTCAAATTGATAATGAAGACCTAATCCTGATCCTCACAATGGGTCTACCACTAGCTTACAAGACATTTGTTGTTGCTCTTGATACCACTCCTGCCCATAATCTTACACTTGATAATATAATCTCATGTATGCTCAATGAAGAATCATATGTACTATTAAAGAAGAAGATAATATTCTGAAGCCTAATAACAAAGCCCTTTCAGTTACTCAAGTTATTTCTACTACCCATTGTTCTCACTACCCTGTCTCCAAGATTACCTACTTCAAATATGGAAAGAAGGGCTATTACCAAATCAATTGTGTCAATACTGTGCCAGTGTCTCATAGAAAGGAAGCCACAAATGTTGTCATTGAAGAGAAAGATGATTATAGTTTTTGATTACAGGAGTATATTGATGGATTTAGTATATTGTTTGCAGGGATGTATTAGAATATCAAATGCTATACTAAATGAGTTCTAGGCTATTTCTTATTGTTTTATGTTTTATTGTTCTTTGTATATAAATAGTCTACCTAGTAATAAAGAATGTCATGTGTTTGCAACAAATTTCCCCTGTTGTTGTGTCAATTGTTTTCTCCTCAAATTCAACATATACTCCTGGATTTCACTATTAGAACTCACTCTAGAGACCTCCTACAAGTCCCAGACATAATCTAGACCCAGAATTGGGTACTTTTATTAGGTAGTTGCCAAGCTGTCATATGCTAGAATAGCATATACCTCAAAAGGCAAGACTAATGAGCTAGTATCAGGTTTCTCAGATACAGACTATCAATGTTGAAGCTCTAGAAATCAGAGGCTCAGAGATATCTTTGGAACATAAGATAAATTCAATCTAGAGCAAACTTAGACTAATATGACACCAAGGCAACTGATCAAAGGTCTATCAGTGACTAGTGATCCCATCACTACTGGACTTAGTCAAGAAATAGATATGCCACCAAATGACAATTGTATTACTAACACTTGTATACACTGTCATATGTTTCTAAACTATATTTGGAGTAGAAGGAAGCTGGTTCAGGATCTGGGAAATGATGGACAGGAGTGAAGTATAGAGGTAAAGCAGGATCACATGGTCATATCTGGGAGATATGGAGGACAGGAAGGTGACAGTGGTCATGGCTGCATGGTAGTATTATAGAGAAGAGACATGAGGGAGAGTGGTAAAATGAATGATTTCCTTTTTAATTGAGTCTTCAACATTTGTAATATTCTAATATATTTCTCAGAGTAGAGATTGATAGGAGGGAGCCTCCTTGGTCCTTGCCTTCATCTCAGAAGCTCTTGAGGTTGTAAATACAATTCTCTTAAGTGTATAAGAGGTGATCTTGGTAAGAGGTTGAGTTAGTGAAAGTTTTCTATCATATACCCTATTTTTTCAAGAGACAAGACACAGCAGTCGCTCAAACAACCTTCTATGGAGTAGCAGGCCTGAAAAGCCTGGCTAATCATTGACTCAAATCATATCACACCCATAAGGTTTAGTATGGGGATGTGAATGAGGGCTTGATTAAGTATGGTAAGGCCCATGAGTGGTTTACTGACTATTCTACTAGTGAGCTTGTTACAGTGTGTAAAGGTGGACAGACACCCTAGGAACACTATGCAAGGTAGATCTAGATTGAATCTACAATCATTTCATCTATTTTTATATTACAGATAAGCTGTGCTTTATATTTTAATTTCTTTCTAATATCTCTACTTTCTCCTTTTTCCCATGAACTCTTTAGCATGCAATTGAGAACTGTCACTGTCTCTTCTACTTGCTTATCATAGTAAACATCTCTTTTGTCCCTTTTAGTACATGTGGCAATGCCACAAAAGACACAGCAAAAGGAGCTAAGGAGAGCAGAGGAAAGGGAAATGGTGCATATGGCCGAGTCATAAGAAGTGTAGCAAATAGAGTGGAGAAGGAGCCTTGCACAGGTCTTATGACAAAGAGTGCAGAAGCACTGTGGGGAGGGCATTCCAAATGAGGCATATCTGCTAGAGTGTCATATGACAGAAAATACTATAATTTCCTTTTTTTATTTTATATTAGTACTAATTTTTTCGCTCCTAAACTCCTGTTGTCTACTCCTATAGGATCACAATGTAGACTAGTTACTTGTACTCCTCCTATTCCGGACTTAGTATAAGTACTCCAGTAGCTACATTCTAGTTCCTTAGTTCATAGATTAAAGTCGTTTACGTCTTTAATATCCATCTCCATTTCTATCAATCCATACGCCACTCTTTTCCTAATCCTCTGGCAACAATCCCATCCTTCTGAAATACGCAACCGCACACGCGACAGCAGATCGAGGCACAGCGCACGAGCTGAGGCCAGGGTTGTTCCTATTTTGTTGTCAAATCCTGCTCATTCTAGGGTATCTCCACCTCTATTCCGTCCTGTCCTTGACATAGAGCTGGGATGGTATATGGAGGAAGTGATTGTGACATACATAGAATGTGAAAGGTATGGAAAGAAAAGATGCTATATAGAAAAGAATAGAAGACAGGAGGTGATTTTGAATAAGCAAAAGTGGTGTGGATATGCAAAAAGAGAAGAGAGAAAGGTAGTGTGCCCTAGAGAGGGAAAAGCACAGCAAAGCAGTACATGATTAGAAGAGTCAGAAAGTACAGAAAAAGAGAAAGGTAGGCAAAGGGAGGTCAGGAGAACCTTCAAGATATTAAGTAAAGTATGGCTAAATATTAGAGTAGAAAAGGTCGATACACATAAAAAAGTCACAGTGAAAGCACTCTTGGATAGTGATATAACAAGAATGTTCATGGACAGAAAAATGGCAGCAAAACATGAGTTCAGGCTGCAGAAATTAAAAAGACTAATAATGGTCAGAAATGTTGATGGAACAAGTAATAGTAGAAAGGCCATCACATATCAGGTAGAAGCAAATGTATACTATAAAGACCATGTAAAAAGAATAAGAATAGATGTATATAACCTAGGAAAGACAAAAGTAATACTAGGAATGCTGTGATTATAGGCACATAACCCAGAAATAAATTAGGAAACTAGGGAGATCAAAATGACAAGATGCCTGCCTATCTTTGTGTGGCAGAACAGAAGAGAGGAAGGTCAAAATTGAAGAGGACCACAGGAAAATTGAGGAGTTGGTCTCTAAGGAATTGTTGAAGTAGAAAAAAGTATTTGGGAAGATAGAATCCAAGAGAATGCCAACTAGGAAAGTTTGGGATTATGCCATAGATCTCAAAGAAACATTTAAGCCACAAAAAGGAAGAATTTACCTTCTATCCAAAAAGAGAGGGAAGAAGTCCAGAATTTTGTAGAGGACCAACTGAGAAAGGGATACATCAGACTATTGAAATTCTCTCAAACATTGCCAGTTTTCTTTGTGGGCAAAAAGGATAGAAACAAGCAGATGATAATAGACTACTACAACCTAAACAACCAAATGGTAAAAAACAACTATCCATTACTCTTAATTACAGAGTTAATCAACAACATGGGTAACAAAAAGATATTCATTAAGATAAATCTAAGGTGGGAGTTCAACAACATAAGGATTAAGGAAAGGGATGAGTAAAAGGGAGCATTTACAATATATATAGGCTCTTTTGAACCAACAGTAATGTTCTTTGGAATAACAAACTTATATTGCAACATGAAAAGTGACTAGACTAGGACTCGAGCCCAGACCCTTCTGGAACTGCACCAGATGCTCTACCATTGAGCTATTAGGTCCTCCAGGGTATTGCAATGTAACCGGATTCCCCATTCCGTCAACTTGCCAACTATGTTTCAGGTGATAATGAACAAAATTCTAAGGGACTTAATCAATCAAGAAAAAGTCACTGTATTTGTAGATGATGTATTGGTAGGAATAGAAATGAAGGAGGGGTATAACAAAGTCATAGAGAAAATATTGAGAAGGCTAGAGAAAAATGACTTATATGTCAAGCTAGAAAAATGTATATGGAAAGTAAGGAAGATAGAATTTCTCAGAGTCATTATAGGACCTAATGGAATAGAAATGGAAAAGGAGAGAGTGGATGAAGTGTTGAGCTAGTCAAAACCAAAGAATATAAAAGATGTTAGGAAAATTTTGGGCCTTACAAACTATTACAGAAGGTTTATTAAAGACTTTGTACAAGTAGCCAGACCAATAAATGCTTTGACAAGAAAGGAGATGAAATGGCAATAGGGGCAGGAGCAGCAACAAGCATTTGATGAGCTCAAAAGGGTATTTACAATGTTATGCTGCAGACATATTTTCTGCAGAAATATAACAGGAGAGATTCTCATACTTTTGTTTTTTACTTTTGAGTTTACTCTAGAGTCCTCCTATGAGCCCCAGGAATAATCTAAAACTAGGAACTTATATTCCTAGAAAATAGTTCTATAATTATTATATGCTAGAATGGTATATTCTAGAAAGGAGTAATACTAATGAACTAGCATTAGGTTTCTTAGAGGCAAACCATCTAGGTTTGAGATCCTAGGATTCAAAAGTTTTGGAGTATCTTTGTAATGCGGTATAATTTCAATCTAGAGTGAACACAAGCTAATGAGATATCAACTTACAGATTAAAAAGTCTATCAGTGATATGTGATCCCATCACTATTAGACTCACCCAAGTCATGAACGTTCCCCAGGTGGACTATCACCTCAAATACCTTTGCATTAGATGAAATCAGTTTCTAGATTGTGTTTGGAATAGGAAGTAGCTAGTTAGAAGGATAGAGGAGATTGATAGAGGATAGCATATGGGAGTAGAGTAGGATCACATAGGTATGTCTGATGGATATGAAGGATAGGAAGGTGACATCTATTATGTCTGCATAGCAATGTCATGGAGAAAAGATGTGAGAGAGGCCAGTGGGATAAAGAGTTTCCTTTTCCTTTTTTCTGTAATTGAGTCCCAGGGTTTGTAAGATCATAATATATTTCTCAGAGTAGAGATTAAAAAGAAGAGCCTATTTGGCCCTTGCTTTCATCTCAGAAGCTCTTGAGGTTGTAAATGCAATTCTCTTAAGTGTATAAGGGGTGATCTTGGTGAGAGGTTGAGTTAGTGAATGTTTTCTACCATATACCCTACTCTTTCTTAAGACAAGATGCAGTGGTCACTTGGACAATCTTTTATAGAGTAGCAGGCCTGAAAAGCCTGGCTAATCATTGACTCAGATTATATCACACCCATAAGGTTTGGTATAGGGGTACAGATGAGGGCTTAATTGAGTGTGGTAAGGCCCATGAGTAGTTTACTGACTATTTATCACAAATGGCTACTTACTAATTTGTGATTGGTTGGTTTGATATTCAAAAGGCTCAAAAAAGCAAAGTTTAGACAAGCAGCAAAGATGTTGTTAAGTCTAAGGTCTAATCCTCAGACTATGAGTCCTTATATACATAATTGTGATGGTCTGTGTACTAGTACAGATCATCACCTGATTACTATCTATTGTTCTATATATGGTAGTGCCTTTGTACTGGAATAATAATAACCTAACCATATGGAGACTGTCCTTTGTTCTAAGAAAAGGACAGATGACTATTTATGGGTAATTAATGAAGTCTATGTACAAACATTGAGGCCTTTATATCTCCACTAATATTAATCACCTTGAGATTGTTTTAGGATCATTCTGAGCATTATGAAAAAGGCTTCTGCTGGGCCTAGAACCAAAGCATTGATCATGGTGGTTTCTGAGATATTAGCGATTTAATAAACAGTAACATAGTGGTTACCTGTTGATCTGCTTAATATCTCGGCCATTATTGATTGCCTTGAGACGTGACTGGTATCAATCAAAAGGTCTTCTTAAGGGCTTTAAGCTGGCTTTGAGACTGTGGGAATCGTCGAAGAATTGGTGGAGATATGACTGAATAAAGTTTGTAACACTATTCTACTAGTAAGCTTGTTATAGTGTGTAAAGGTGAACACCTTAGGGACATCATGTAAGGCAGATCTAGATTGAGTTCCCAATCATTTCATCTATTTTTATATTACAGATAAGCTGTGCTTCTACTTTTTAATTTCTTTCTGATACCCCTACTTCCTTCTTCCCCCCACAAGTCCTTTAGCATGCAATTGAGAACTGTCACTGCCTCTTCTACTTGCTTATCATAGTAAACATCTCTTTTGTCCCTTTCAACAATGAGACTAGTATTAGCAGCCTCTGATTTAGATAAAGAATTTAGGGTAGAGGTAAATGCCTCAAATTATGCTATAGAAGAAGTACTTTTTATGAAGTGTTCCAGTGAGTTGTAGAGACCAGTGGCTTTTATCTCTAAGTTATTAAGTGATACAAAAAGAAATTATGAAATACATAACAAAGAGATACTAGTAGTAGTCAGATATTTGGAGGCATGGAGACACTTTCTAGAGGAAGTATCAACAAAATTTGAGATCTAGACTGATCACAAAAATCTCAAATATTTTATGAAAGCATAGAAGTTAAATCGAAGACAAGCAAGATGGGCATTGTATCTATCAAGATTCAACTTTACACTAAAATATGTTCTAGAGAGTAAAATGGGAAAAGCAGACAGTTTGAGTAGAAGGCCAGATTGGGAGATAGGAGTGAAAAAAGACAATGAGGATGAGATGTTAGTAAAACCAGAATGGTTAGAAGTAAAAAGAACTGAAGTAATAGAAATTATAGTAAACAGAGTAGATCTACTAGAGAAAGTCAGAGAGTCAAGAGTAAAAGATGATGAGATTATGAAAGCAGTAGAAGAAATAAAGCAAGCAGAAGTAAAAATGCTAAGAGATGAGGAATGAAGGAAAGTTGATAGTGTAATGTACAAAGAAGAAAAAGTGTATGTGCCAAAAGATAATAAGCTTAGAGCAGAAATTATTAGACTACATCATAATATGCTAGTAAGAGGACATAGGGGATAGTAGAAGATAGTAGAACTGGTCACTTGCAACTTTTGGTGACTAGGAGTAACAAAGAAGGTGAAGCAGTATATAGAAGAATATGACACTTGCCAGCAAAACAAAAACCACACAGAACAACCAATAGAAAAGTTAATGCCAAATTCAATCCCAGAAAAACTATGGACATATATATTAGCAGACTTTATTACTAAGTTGCCTTTAGCACAGGGATATAATAGTATTCTAGTAGTAGTAGATCAGTTAGCTAAAATGGTCCACTTCATACTAACTATGAAGAAGACATTGGTAGAAGGATTGGTAAGATTGTTCAGAGATAATGTATGGAAACTGCATGGGTTACCAGAAAGCATTATTTCAGATAGAGGATTTCAATTTGTGGCAGGACTAATGAGAGAGTTGAATCAAATGCTAGAAATTGAAAGTAAATTATCAACAGTATTCCACCCTCAAACAAACAAGTAGATAGAGAGGGTGAACCAAGAGCTAGAACAGTACTTGAGGATATTTATCAATCATAGGCAAGAACAGTAGCCAGAATGGTTGGGAACAATAGAGTTCACATACAATAATAAAGTGTACTCAAGTACTCAGATGTTGCCTTTTAAGATAAACTATGGACAAAATTCTAGGATAGGATTTGAAGAAAGAAAGAAGAGGAAATATAAAGGAGCAGAGAAATTTATTAAAAAGATAAAAGAAATACAGAAGGAGGCAAAAGCAGCACTAGGAAAAGCACAAGAAGAGATAAAGAAATATATGGATAGAAAGAGAGTGGAGGTCAATGACTATAAAGTAAGGGACTTAGTGATGTTGAGTACTAAGGATCTGAAATATCAAATAGTCAGGAGAAGAACAGAAAAGCTAACAGAGAAGTTTGTTGGCCCTTATAGAATAAAGAAGATAGTATTATTGAACACAGTTGAATTAGGACTACCTAGTACAGTAAAGATACACCTGGTGGTCAATGTTAGTAGAATACATAAATATGTAGGGCAAGTTAAGGGACAAAGAAAGGAGCAACTGGCTCCTGTAATAATTGAAGAAGAAGAAGAGTGGAAGGTAGAGAAAATTTTGAATAAACAGTGAGTTAGAGAGAAGAACAAGTACTTGGTATGCTAGAAGAGATTTATGGTGGGGTCCAATACCTAGGAAAGAAGGGAAAACTTGGAGAATGCAAAAGAAGCAGTCAAAGAATTCAAGAGAGAATATTGGCAAGATATAGAAGATATAGCAAGATAAGAGTGAGAAAAAGGAGTATTCAGACAAGAAGAATTTCTGGGAAGATTTATGGCAAGAAAACTATTTGGGTAGTTGGACAAACAGTATGACCAAAAATACTGGGGCAGACTAAAGAGAAATTGGAGATGATGGAAAGGAGAAAAATCTGGAAGAAAAAAAACAATAGAAATAATTGACAAAGAGGAAGAAATTAAGCAAGAAGACTCAGGACTAAGGGAGTAGGCAAAGAAAGACAATGACAAAATGGGCAACATGGTTGACCCATACTATGAGTTGTAGAGGAATTTCCTTGGGACAAGAAAGCTTAAGAGAAAGTAGTGTTATAACTTGGCAAAATAGCTAAGTCAATATTTATTTTCTTTTCTATTTTCTTTTCATTTATTTTCTTATTGATGGATGTGTGAGATAAAAATAACTCATAGGGAAGTGTGGGACTTTAGTATAGAGTTAAGGTTATCATTCATGTATATATAGTGTACAAAATCTAATGGAAACTCTATTGAGTTCTCTTTGTCAACTTGGATAAGGAGTGAGGTTAAGGTCAATAATGATTAAGCCTTACACAAGTCTTGACAACTTAGAATTCCACCAAGTAGATAATAGTTCAGAATAAAACTCAATAGAGTTCTTGTTCAATTTATGCTACTACTTATACAAATATTACATGGTCTATGTGCTAATCTCCTGTAATCACATGATCTTATAGAATATTTTATCTTATTTATATCCTTCCCATGCTATTTATAGATTTTTTGTCATATGTTCTTGGACATAGTTGATTTAGTTTGTGGGCATAAGAAAATATTTTCTTTTCTGGAAACATTTCATAATAAATATCAAAAAGATAGAAACCATAGATGAGTTCTTCATTGTGAGTATCAAATATAGGAGTAGTTTGATTGAGATAATATTTAATGTCTATAATAGGCTATGCAGATATATATTTTGCTTAATAATTAATTAACTTGTTATTAGTTTGTATAGTGTCATAACTTGGCAAAATGGTATGAGGTCCAAAATATATTCAGGCCTAAAATCAAACAAATTTTGCTGTTTCACACCCCAAAATTAGGACTAAGATGAAATCACCTGATAGGTAGTAAAGAAGGCACAAAGGACTTTACCACCAAAAAGCTAACTACTTAACTATATAGCAGTATACCTAGGGACATAAGATTGCTACCACTGATAGGCTAATCACTTGAGAACTAGCAAAGTCAAGCCTGCAGCTCCATGGTATCATTATTGAGAATAGCAGCTTAGTCAAGAGAAAAAAGCCTCATATGGAAAAGTCCAGAAAAATACCCATTACAAAGGAACAAAACTGGTGGCCTAGCAGGAAATAAGAATAGCCATGGCATCATTTGATCAGTGATGGCTAAGAATAGGAGCATATCAAAACTGATCTACTATGATCAGAAACAAAGAAGTAATAAAAAGTCTCAGGAAGCTATGAAGACAATACCCAAAACTCTCTGGGCAAGAAAGAAAAAAAGACAGGTCCCAAGTTGCTGAGATAAGCCAAAGAAAAGAGAGCTTACCACAGGGTCAGTAGTAGGTAACCTGGTAACTTGGTAAGAATGGAGTAAACCTGGCAAAACTAATAGGAAATAAACAAGAAAGCATGGGATTCCTTATCACTACCAGAGCAATTGTTGTAAAAATAGATTTATGACTGAGTTTTATTATTTTCTCTATTTTTTGTATATTTCTTTTGTATTTCTCTAAACCTATAAAAACCCCTTACTTAGTAGAAAGAGAGTAAGCAATCTTAGTCACCTCTCTTCTCTATTTGGGTTTTCAAAGTGGAAATCTAATTTTAGAGTGATCAAATCAGTAATTAAGTTGCTTTAACTCAAGACTGAGTCAAAACCACAAAGACTATAGGACAAGTAACTTAGCCACAGAGGTGACATCATAGGAGCTCTAAACAGAGTTTGGTATTACTAGGAAGTCAAGTTATACAGAAAGGATTCAAAGTTTCATATCTGATCACATAGTCAAGAATACTATTGTGAGGATAGTCTAATCACATAGCCAGAGAGTGCTATTGTAAGAACAACTTTAAAACAGAGCATTAGACAGGTAGGCAGAACTCAGGAACAGGGTGAGAACAGTAGTCTAGAATCAAGAATCAGATTTTGAACATCACTGCTACCATGGTACATCAGTAGAACTTTATTTAACAACTTCTTTTCACCTTTTACTTCTGAATTCATTTTTTCACAAATTTGCATGAGGGGCACTATACTGAAACATGATGTCAGCTAGGGTACTTCCTTAGAAGACTACACATTTCATTTATTAAAATCTTTTATATGCTACCTATACAGTAGTTGGGAAACTCTATAATAAAAGGAAAACAGGAAACTACCTAGTAAATAATTAGCCTCTTCACTGGTAGAGTGTATCCTTTATTTTGTTAGCTTTCTCAAGGATGTTAGGGCAATTCTCTGTTGTTAATAGTAGTCCTGAAGGAAATGAAGTTGATTTTGGTAAACAGTTCTTTATGTTAAAACATCTTAACATGCATTTGCAATAAGATTTTTGGGATAGAAATATGTCTCCAGTAACAGGATCTCTATTGATGTGCATTCCTAGAATGAGTTTTGCTTCCCTCAGATCTTTTATCTCATAACTAGCACCAAGTTGTGATTTAGCTAGATTTTTGCCTTCAATAGTTGATAAGACACCCAGTATATTATTTGTCTAGGTAGATATTGGCATAAATTTGTCACTGTAAACTCTAGAGTAGATTTGAGGATCTACCCTTGACTTGTAGAAACCATGACCTTCAAAGGTTGTGTCTAGATTTTTGGCCTAGTCATGGGTACCCTGTATTGTTCCATAAAGAGTTTTGCAAAGTCTCTATACATGGTTGTCTCCCTCTTCCTCAAATCCTCTTGGCTGTTCTATAAATACCTCATAGCTGTTGTTGCTGTTAAGAAAGATAGACACAAAATCAATTTGCCATAGGTGAAATTGTTGTAAGGCTGCTATTGCATATACAAGGCAGATGGACTCAAGGTAAGTAATAGATACATATATTTCTTCATAGTCTTTCCCTATCACCTGAGTAAACAGTTTCCCTTTGCCACAGTTCTAGCCTTCTGTCTCTCTAATCTACTATCCTCCTTTTATTTGTGTTATGACTTGGCAAAACAGCTAAGTCAATATTTATATTTCTTTTCTTTTAATTTCTTTATCAATGGACACATGAGAGTAAAGTGACTCATAGGAAAACATAGGACATGAAAACTGGGTTAGGGTTACTAAATGTGTATATATAGTGTACTAAATCTAACAGGAACTCTATTGAGTTCTTCTTGTCAACTTGGATAAAGAGAGTGTTTAAGTTATCACTGGCTAAGTCACTACAATTTGATTGTATAAACCTACTTTGATCTAACTACATTCCATCTCTAGTCTTGGTACTACCCCAAAAATCTCTCTTGCTTTCAGTATTGCTATTTCAGTAGTTATAGGTTCCTACTAAAGGTCAGGTCTTCTTATTGCTTCCTTGAATGTTCTAGAAATCCAGTTATCATCTAGGATATGATTTACTATCGGTCTATTTATATATTTGGTTGACTCTTGTAGCTGAGTAGTTTGTTTCATAGTTCTCTGGGTTTTTTTAAGGCTAGGGAAAGGTTATCAGAATCATTATTTGTGTTTTTGGTGGTAGTAAGAGCACTATTGTTTGTGTCAGGGATATTATTATTATTAGTTCTGTGAAGTCTTAGTGCAATTCCATGTATCAGTAGTAGTATAAGGTCTAGTTTTAGATTATTCTTTACTATATCCGCATTGCTATTTTGTTGAAATCTATTTGTAAAGGGATTGTTATCATTGGAGAGCATAGTAGGAGTTAGTTGTTTTACTAGGTGAGTAATCCTCTCTTTGAAAATGACATCCCTAGATTTAAAAACAGCACTAGTACTTTTATCTAGCAGTTTATACCCATTGTGTCCAAAGTAACATAGTAAAGCAGTCTTTACTGACCTAGGATTTAATTTAGATTGATTCAAGTCCAAGAGAACATGAACATAAGAGATGCAGCCAAAAGGTCAGAGGTGCAATATATCTTGGTGTCATCCTGTTCATAGCTTAGCTGGGATTGTTTTTGATTATCTAGGATTTGACAGGAGATTCCAAGTATATACTATAGTTTACACAGCATCTACCCAGTATTTCACAGGTAATCTAGACTTTGCTAGTACTGTCCTAGTACCATCCAAGGTAATGTGCACTGAGCATTCTACTGCACTATTTTGCTAATGAGCATAAGGTATTGTAAATTCAAAGTTCAGGCCTTGTTCATTATGATAATTTTTCCATGTGCTATTATACTATTCTTTGCCCATGTCTAGTCATACTTGCTTTAATCTTTTTTCAGTTTGGTGTTATGCCTCAGCATGAAAACCCTTAAAAACCTTCAATGTGATCTCTACTGATTTAAACTTCAAGAACATAACTATTTGGTATGATGAAAAACTATCTATGATGATCATGAAGTAGAATGCACTACCAGCTGACTGGACTTGGGATAGGCCCCATATGTCAATATACACATGTTCAAGTATGTCCTTTTCCCTGGATTTACTATCACTATATGGGTAAGCAGCATATTTGCCATAAATACAGTTTTTACATAGTCTACCAATTGACAGTTCTCTATAAATATTTAATTCATCAACAAGATTTTCAGTTATCATTTGGTGTATAGTCTCTGTTCTAGTATAGGCCAGACATTTATGCCAAGTAGTGAAGCTTGTTAGTTTTTGCTTTAATTGTGCTATAAATGCAGCTGGTTGTATTTTGTCTATGTTGACCACATATAGTAAGCCTGATTATGTTGCTGATATTATGTCTGTTCTATTCTTTGTTCTAATAATAGCTCTGTTATTTTTAAAGTGCACTTCTGCCCCCTTGGTGCTTAGTCTTGCCACTGAGATTAAGTTGGATCTAAATTCAGGTATGTGTAATACATTATCAAAGGTGATTGTTCTTCTCTGTTCATTAACACTTGTTGGGAGTTTGACACTCCCTTTTTCCACAACATTAAATGCTAGTTCTTCCTCAGTGGTAAGTCCAGGTGATAGTTGCTCAAATAGGATATATGATATGAAAAGTAATAGATCAGCAAAACAATGATCACTTGCACTGGAGTCAAGAAGTATAAAGATAATAGTTTTATTAATAGGGTCTATATATCAGACTAATGGTATTTCTCCAGATATATTATTGAGACCCTCTACCTGTTAAATTAATTATTATATTATGTATTACTATAGTTGAATATACAAGTTGTGCTTAGGTAAGTACAGTGCTTCTTCATCTCAACTACCACACCGCGAACTACTCTGCTTCTCTCAAGATCTCTCTTTCCTATCAGGTCATCTATTATTATCTATTGGATAACTCAGTGAGTGGGCCATCATTTGTCCCTACTATAATTGCTGCTTTCCATTCTTCTAACAGGTTATGGGCCCCAGTTTGCCCTGACCTCCTTTGGCACTCTCAAGCTACCTCAGTTGATAAAAAGGACTTGACTAGCTTGCCAATCTGTTAGGGATTGAGATGATCTCCCTGTTGAATCCCCTCATGCCCACAGGATTCCTCTGCTCCTTTGCAGATGCTATGGCCCATGGCTGTTTAGGATGAAGCGCTGCACATTCATTGCTGCATCTGCTCCCTGAACTAAGCTGATTTCTTGATGATAGCTATGACTAGTTTAATATCCACCATTCCTTGTCTCTCCAGCCCTGCTGTTTACCCATCTTGGGCAATGAGTATGCATTCCTCTACTATCTTCTCCCACTCTCCAACTATCTCAGCTCAGTCCCCTGCAACCTGTGCCAATGTAATGGCTGTAACTAGAAACTTTGTAGCATCAAGTAGTGTAATTTGTATGGCTCGATGTGACAATAAATTTGTGTTGCCTACATCATCTATAGCTGAGAATTTACAAAGATGTGATAGAGCACTATATACTACATGCAAGGGTAAAGAAGTGCTATATGGCCGCTCTTATAATGATGAATGGTTCTTGGACTCTGGTACCTCTGTCTATTTCACTTCTTTTGAGTCTGACTTTGTTTCTATGACTCAAGAAAATTATGGTCATGTTGAGATAGCCAATTCTAAAGCACCTCTTTTTATGGTTGCTGTAGGAACTGTCCTTATAGAACATGAAATCATTGACCCTAAAAACAGGACAACCAGAACTGCTATCTCTAAACTATGGCCAGTATACTATATTCCTGGTATGACCATGTACCTCCTCTCCACTAGACAGTTACTCCAATCTGGATTGAGTATAGAAGACACAATGGATGGTTTAACCTTTTGTGACTTATCTGGTGATGTTGTTCTCTCTACCCTACCTAACCTTTGGGAGAGTATCCAGGTTGTGAGGACATGTATCATTAAGAACAATATTCTTAATCCTATAAGCCTTGTTACAAGGCACCTATATTATGAGACAATTCATTGTCAACTTGGACACATCTTTGATGAAGCCATGAGACATATTTCAGACAATGTTGAAGGTATTAAAAAGATCTGCTTCCCTAACAAGAAGCATATATGCTGTGTTAAGACTCTAGACCTCACAGTTGAATACGTTCAACTTGAAGCCTATATCTAACACTTGATATCTTCATGCTCCTCGTGAAAGGATCCGGTTAAGGTTTTTAGTGAAGTTATATCGGAGGAGAGATAACAGCAAGACTTTGAGTAGCACCCTTGAGATTGTCCTAAGACAAGTAAGAGTACTGATTCCTCAGAGTAGGATTTTACAAAGGGAATACAAAAAGAAAGAACTTACTGTTCCCTTCTCTTTCTGGTCTGTATTTATCCTAACTAGGTATTGTGACTTCGTTACAATGTGGTAACACTACTTGTAACTAAGAGTGACTAGTTAAGTGACAGATCAGTGACAGAAGTCCT
>Ga0153965_1000022_pt1 | contig 20607 bp, 27 predicted proteins | sample TSFL049MetaG_FD_104707 | JGI IMG/M metagenome (GOLD analysis project Ga0153965, IMG submission 104707) | Attine ant fungus gardens microbial communities from Florida, USA - TSFL049 MetaG | ecosystem: Host-associated > Fungi > Mycelium > Unclassified | place: USA: Florida, Paynes | collected... | reverse complement strand
CTAATATCTCAAAAACTGCCATGATTGATACTTTGGTTCTAGGCTTAGCAGAAGCCTTCTTCATAACACTCAGAATGAGTCTAAAAAAACCTCAAGGCAATTAATATTAGTGGAGATATGAAGGCCTCAATGTTTGCACATAGACTTCATTAATTACCCATAGATAGTCATCTGTCCTTTTCTTAGAACAATGAACAGCCTCCATATGGTTAGGTTATCACTATTTCTAGCACAAAGGCACTACAATATGTAGAACAATAGGTAGTAGCATGTGATGATCTGTCCTAGTACACAGGCTATCACAATTATATATATAAGAACTCATAGTCTGAGGATTAGACCTCAGACTTAACAACATCTTTTGTCATTGTCTAAACTTCACTTTTTTGAACTATTCAAGTATCAAAACCCCCATTACAAATTAGTAAGTGACTTTTTGTGATAGAGCATATTCATCAGTCTAGCTATTCAAGCGAAATCTTTGATAAACCTCCTGTAGTAATTTACAAGGCCTAAAAATTTCCTGACATCTTTTACATTCTTTGGCTCTGGCCAACTCAACACTCCATCCACCTTTTCCTTTCCCATTTCTATCCTGTTTGGTCCTATAACAATGCCTAAGAACCCTATTTTCTATACTTTCCACACACACTTTTCTGGCTTGATATACAAGTCATTTTCTTCCAACCTCTTCAATATTTCTTTCACAATCTCATTATGTTTCTCCTCTGTTTCTGTCCCTACTAGTACATCATCCACAAATGTTGTGACTTTTCCTTTGTTGATCAAATCCCTTAGAATTTCATTCATCATTGCCTAGAATGTAGCTGGTGAGTTTGTCATCCCAAAGAACATCACTGTTAGCTCAAAGGAGCCCACATGCGTTGTAAATGCTCCTTTCTACTCATCTCTTTCCTTTATCCTCACATTATTGAACCCTCACCTCAGATCTATTTTAGTGAATATTTTCTTACTCTCTATATTGTCAATTAGGTCTGTGATCAATAGTAATGGGTAGTTGTTTTTCACTGTTTGGTTGTTTAGATTGTAGTAGTCCATCACCATTCACTTACTCCCATCCTTTTTGCCTACAAAGAAAACTGGTAATATTTGAGGGGATTTGTATAGTCTGATATATCCCTTTCTTAGCTAGTCCTCCATGAATTTCTAAACTTCTTTCCTTTCCATTTTAGATAACAGATAAATCCTTTCTTTCTGCAGTTTGAACATCTCTTTGAGATCTATAGTATGATCCCAAATTTTCCTAGTTGGCATCCTTTCCAACTCTACCTTCCAAATACTTTCTTCCACTTCAAAAACCTCTTTGAGACCATTTTCTCAATTTTTCTGTGGTCCTCCTCCATCTCTTCCTCTTTTCCCCAATCTTCTTTGTCATCTATTGCCTATTTGACAATTCTTTCTTCCTCTAGGGTTACTACTTTTTTGACCTTTTCTTTTATTTGACTCCTTCTGCCACATAGGGGTAGACATCTTGTTATCTTGACTTCTCTGGTTTTCTAATTTATCTCAGGGTTGTGTGCTACCAACCATAGTATTCCCAGAATTACTTTTATCTTCCCTAAGTTACACATATCCATTTTTAGTCTTTCTACATGGCCTTTGTAATACATATTGCACTCTACTTGGTACGTAATGGTTTCTCTACTATTATTTGTTCCATCTACATTTCTGACCATTATTGGTCTTTCTAATTTTTACAGCTTGAACCCATGTCTAGCTGCCATCCTTTTGTCTATGAACATCCTAGTGGCACTACTGTCTAAGAGTGCTTTTACAGTTACGCCTTCATATGTATCCAACTTTTCTACTCCAATACTCATCCACACTTCTCTTAGCATTTTGAAGGTTCTTCTGACCTCCCTTTGACTATCCCCCTCTTTGGCTATACTTTCCAACTCTCTTTGTCATGTGCTGCTTTGCTGCGCTTTTCCCTCTGTGGGGTATGCCGCTTTCTTCTCCTCTTTCTTTTGACATCCACACTATCTCTGTCTATCCTTGATCATCCTTTGCCTCATATTTTTCTCCACATAACACCTCTTCTCTCCATACCTTTTGTACTGCACATATGTCACTATCACTTCTTTTGTATACCATCCTAACTCCAGTAGGTATGCTTCTTCTGGTACCTCTTTACCATAATACCCCCCACTCTCTTTCTTAACTCTGCTACTGAACTCCTCCTCCACTTTTCTTGCTGCACTTCTTGTGGCTTAGCCACATGTACTGCCTCTCTCTTCTCTACTCTCCTTAACCTCCTCTCCTTTTCCTATGCTTTTCTCTTTACAGGGCACACCGGTTTCTCCTCTTGCTGTGCCTTTTGTGACCTTGCCACACGCACTGCCTTTTTCTTTCTCACTCACAATGGACACTCCTTGCATTTGTGCCCCTTGTTCCTACACTTAAAACACTCAACCTCTACTACCCCTACTTTCCTTCTCATCCTCCTTTCTACTCTATACTGCATTATCCTACTTCTCAACACCTTGAACTTATTTTGGGGAATGACTGTCCCCTTCTCTTCTTCTCTCTTATTTCTAGAGTTATGGGCCAGGTGCCCAAACCCTTTATAACTGAAACACAACTTTCCTCTCCTCCCTTCAAGTTCTTTTCTCAGTTTGGTGAGGGAGCATTTTTCTTTGAGCAAGTTACTCATCAGTGAATTGTATTGTTGCAAAGACATGGTGTTATGTCTCTGCAAGGGGTACAGATTTAATGATTGATCTTACTAATGTTATATCTGTTGGGGCACAAGATCTTTATCCAACCAGACACCTACTGCCTTACTTACTACTGTCCTAGTAATATAGTTATATGATCACTCCACAGAGGAGATCCCTACTCTAGATGGCCTCTTAGGAGTAACCATCAATCCTCTGCATATACTACTCACAATAGAGCATAGCACAAGATTTATACTAGGAAGCAGTACAAGTAAACTACTAAACACTACTTGATTGCAAGGTCAGGTCTCAATAGTAATACCCAAGCTTGGTACTACACTTCCACCCATTGTCTCTAACTGACAGTGAAGTCCCCTTAAGCCAAGGGCCTGACTATATATGGAGGTAGCTACCGATTGCGATAATCAGCAGCTGAGGGTTAATTTAGATGAAATAAGAGATTGAGTAAGGTCCAAGGCAGACAGTGCTCAGATGTGAATTGAGTTCTAGTGTAAGAAAGCTAAACTCCAAGCCAAAATAAAGCCAACTGCTCTTTGTTCAGCAATTAACAAAGAGAACTCAATAGAGTTCCTGTTAGATTTTCTATACTACTTATACAACTGCTACATAGTCTATACACTACTTTTCCATGCCTATCATGTGACCCATCATGTGATGTCATATGATGTGATGCTGTGACTTCCTGTCATGTGACTATGACACTTGTGACATGATACTTTTCCACACTCCCTTCTGTGTAGTAAATCCAAGATAAAAAGAAAAGCAAAAGAAATATAAATAATGACTTAGCCATTTTGCCAAGTTATGACAATTATAGTAAGAATTAGCAAGATAAGAACTGCATTACAAACCTAACAGAAGAAGACTAAGGCTTGAAGATGCGATGAGGTATAAAGGAGTAGTAGAAGAACTAGTAAGGTTAGGCAGAGAGATCAGATAGAGAGATAAAAGAAGAGATATTTGATGAAGATAATGTGCTCGAGAGCAAGACAACTCAAGATTGCCACCTCTCTCTACAGCCCATCAAAAGGCTCAAGAGCCATCTATTGTTTAGAGAAGAACCCTAGGAATAGGATTAGAGGAGTGGGGAGTGGTAGCCAAGTGATTGGGAGAGATGCCATCTTATTACTATCTTTGGGAATTTGGAAGTTTACTTTGTTTCTTTTCTTTTGTTGTATCATTACTTTGTAATCCTAATAAAATACTCTAGGACACAGAAAAGAGAAAAAAATGCTCTTCCCCTATTATTTCTTCCTCTGTTGTTCTAGAGCTGAAAGGCTTTTTGAGTGATTTGAGGTTTTCTTTTGTGTTTGCTTTATGAAAACTCTATAAAACTTCTCTTGCAGGGAGACTTAAGCCTCATCAGACTTGGGTATTCACTTATGCTAGGAGCTAACCACTTGCTATGTGTTTTTGGAGTAGGTTTCCAGTTATACAGTTAGCTGAAGTAGAGCCTACATGACAGCACAGGAGTTCTAGGTAGTACTGCTGTATTGATGGTAAGCTAGGCTACTAAACTAGGTAAGGGCAGTAGTGTCACGGCATGAGATGAATGCATGCCTTAGGGATTCTATTATGGTGAGGGTTTGCTCGAGTGGATACTAAAAACATTTCTTCTTTCTTAGGTTTCTATTAAATATGTTTTGGTTATTCTTTGGACATTCACCTTTAGTAAGCTCTCTATTATTTGATTTATCTCCCCAGTGCCTACTTGTTTAGTACACAATTATGAAGTAGTTTGGAGATTTCATCTCTCTGACCTTGCTTTTATCTTTGTTTCATGATCAAACCTTTTGATTCCTATTATCGGGACCTCTTTACACCTTGTTGTAGAGCTAAGCACTATGAACACAGACAAACTTCACTTTGTAAAGGCTTTCCTAGACAGTAGGGCCATAGGTAGCTTTATCAACTGAGATTTTGTTTATGCAAAAAAGCTGAATACTAGGGCTATCTCCCATCTCATCCTGGTCTTTAATGTGGATAGTTCCTCCAATGAAGCAGGTAAAGTCTCAGAGATAATAGATGTATTGCTATGATACCACTCTCATTTGGAAAGGATACTCCTTGCTGTTTCAAACCTTGGAAAACAAGACTTGATCCTAGGCTACAATTGGCTAAAGGACCATAACCCTAGGATCAACTAGGAAACTGGCGAAGTAGAGATGACCTAATATTCCCCATGCTGTGAAGACAGCTGAGCCCTATGGAAGGAACAAACCTGATACAAGAGAACAGAGACCTATGCTCTCACATCATATCACCATAGACTCTCTCTCTTACTCTCAGAGAAATAAGATGATGAGAAAGACAGAGTCTCCCCCTCTGGCACTGATAGAAGAGACTAGGAACTCGGAGATTGTCTGTTTGTAACAAGAGTACTTCTAGAGCCTATAGTAGCTAACATCCAAACTATGCTTACTAGTTTCCAATATCTCACTATGGGATCCCAGTGCAGCATAGAAGCCTGGGATCCTCTGATTAAGCTACCCAACTATGTCCAAGGTTTTGAGTCCATTTTTGCTAAGGATAGTTTTGATGTACTCCTAGAATATCACCATTGGGACCACACAATAGAACTGATCCCTAGGTCAGAAACCAAGTCATTAAAAGTGTATCCCTTGTCTCCAGTAGAACAATCAGAGCTAGACATCTTCTAAGAAGAGAATTTATGTACTGGTTATATCTGCTCCTCAAAGTTACCAATGGCAGCCCTAGTCTTTTTCATCAAAAAGAAAGATGGCTCACTCCACTTAGTATAGGACTATCATACTTTGAACTCAGTAACGGTCAAAAACAAATATCCCCTTCTCCTTATATCTGAGCTTATCTCCTAACTTAAGGAAGCTAAGTACTTCTCGAAACTGAACGTCTGCTAGGATTTTAACAACATATGAATTAAACCTGGAGACAAGTGGAAGGCCACCTTTTAGACCAACCATGGACTCTTTAAACCCTTGGTGATGTTTTTTGGAATGACTAATAGCCCAGCTATCTTCTAGACCATAATGAATAATATCTTACAAGATCTCATAGCAGAAGACATTGTAGTCATGTACCTAGACAACATCCTTATCTTCACAAAGACAATAGAAGAACATGCACAAGTAGTCTGGAGAGTATTAGAAATTCTTGTAGAGCACAAGCTATTTCTCTACCCAGAGAAGTACAAATCCCAGAAAACATGGATCAAATACTTGGAACTAATAATTTCTGAAAATGAAGTATCCATAGATCCTGTCAAAGTATCAGGAGTCTGTGAGTAGTCCACTGTTATGAGAGCCCCAAAAAGGAACTAACTTTTCATGCATTTAAACATCTGATCTATAATCTCAAGTCATACAATGGGATCGAGATATAAATAACATAGGAGATTAGATAATCAGATCATGTGACCAGGACAGGTGATCATAGAACATTCTGGAAGGACATGTGATCATGGACTAGTAGTTGTACAGCCACTGTAGAATAGTATAAGTAGTAGCCCAATCTAATGAAGAACTCCATCGAGTTCTTTCTGAACATCCATCTAGGGTAATCACTAAGAGCTATCATAGCCCATCGATAACCCCCACACCTAAGAGTTGAACAGATGTCCAAGCCTTTCTAGGCTTTGCTAACTTCTACTAGAGGTTTATCCATGATTTCTCTGCAATAGCCTACCCCCTATTTGACCTCACAAAGTCTAAAAGGCCTTGGACCTGGAATACCAAAGAACAAGATGCCTTTGAAGCACTCAAGCTTGCAGTTACCACTGCCCTAGTCCTTATGTCACCCTGAGACACAAAATCCTTCTGCATAGAAGCTGATAGCTCTGACTTCGCCACAGAAGCTGTTCTCTTGCAGCAACTACCAGAAGATGAGAAATGGCATCCAGTTATATTTTATAGCAAGTCCTTGTTACCAGTAGAGAGAAACTACCAGATCCATGATAAGGAGATGCTGGCCATTATTTGTATACTAGAGGAATAGAGGCATTTTCTAGAAGGAGCAAAACATCCAGTAGAAATATGGATGAACTGTCATAACTTGGCAAAAACAGCTAAGTCAATATTTATATTTCTTTTTTGATTATTATTTTTATTTTATTTTATTTTATTTTATTTTCTTATTGATAGATGTGCAAGAGGAAAGTGACTCATAGGGAAGTACAGGATAAAAGAAAAGGGTTAGGGTTACTTTTCATATATAAATAGTATACAAAATCTAATAGGAACTCTATCAAGTTCTCTTTGTCAAATGTTGATAAAGAGCAGTTGGCTTTATTCTGGCTTAGGAGTTAGCTTACTGATACTAGAACTTGATTTATATCCAAGCATCGTTTGCCTTGGACCTTGCTTAATCTCTTATCTTATCATATCAACCCTTGGCTGCTGATCCTTGTGATCAGTAGCCACCTCTATACATAGCCAGGCCCTTGGCTTAAGGGGACTTTGCAGTCAGTTAGAGATTGTAGGTAGAAGTATAGCACCAAGTCTGGGTATTATTACTGAGACCTAACCTCATAATCAGGTGGTGTTTACATAGAGTACTTGTTTCTTTTTCTTGGTATAAACCTTGTGTTGCAGTCCATTGTGACTAGGTACACATAGAGAAGTGACAGTTATCTCTTAAGAAGCTGTCTAGATTAGGGATCTCATCTATTGTGTGATAGTCTAACCATAGTATTAGGGCAGTAGTCAGTAAGGAAGTAGATGTCTGGTTAGGTGAAGATCTTGTGCCCCAACAGACGTAGTACTAAGTAAGATCACTATTAACTCTGTATCCTTGAGATGTCAGTATGATATCTCAAACTCAATATAAATCTCTCATAAGCAACATGCTCAACAAAAAGCATGCCCTTGCTAAACTAAGAGCAGAATTAGAAGGGAGGAGAGGGAAGTTGTGTCAATACTGCAAGGGGTTCAAGCACCTGGCCTATAATTGCAGAAATAAAAGAGAGGGAGAGAAGAGGATAGTTGCTCCCCAAAATAAGTTTGAAGCATTAAGGTGTAGAGTAATGCAATGTGGAGTAGAGGAGAGAGTAATTAGGAAGTAGGAGTTGGTAGTAGTCAAATGTTTTAAGTGTGAGGAGAAAGGGCACAAATGTAGGGAGTGTCTGTTGTGGGAGAAAAAGGGAAGGGTGGCACATACAGCGAAGCCACAAAAGGCACACTAACAGAGGGAGCCAGCATACCCTATAAAGAGAAAAGCACAGGAAGGAGAAAAGAGGTTGAGAAGAACAGAGGAAGAGATGGCACACATAGCTAAGCCACGAGAAGTACAGCAAGAGTGGAGGAGGAGCTCAGAGGCAGAGTTAAGAAAGAGAGTGGAGGAGTATTGTGGCAAAAGGATGCCAAAGGGAGTATACCTATTAGAATTAGGGTGGTGCATGGAAGAAGTGATAGTGATGTATATGCAGTATAAAAGGTGTGGAGAGAAGGAATGTCATGTGAAAGAAAATAGAAGACAGGCAGTGATCAAGGACAGGCAGAAATAGTGTGGATATTAGAAAAAAGAAAAGAGGAAAGTGGTGTGTCCCATAGAGAGAAAAGTGCAGCAAGGTGGCACAAAACCAGGAGAGTCAGAAAGCACAACAAAGGAGAGGGATAGTCAAAAGAAGATTAGGAGAATCTTCAAAATGCTGAGAGAAGTGTGGTTAAATATTAGGATAGAAAAGATAGATACATATGAAGGCATAATAGTAAAAGCACTCTTGGATAGTGGCACAATGGAGATGTTCATAGACAAGAGGACAACAACAAAACATGGGTTTAAGCTGTAGAAACTAGAAAGGCCAATAGCCATCAGAAACGTAGATAGAACAAATAATAGTGGAAGGGCCATTACACACCAAGTAGAGTGCAATGTGTACTACAAAGACTACATAAAGAAAATAAGAATAGATGTATGTGATCTAAGGAAAATAGAAGTAATTCTGGGAATGCTGTAGTTGGCAGCACATAATCCAGAAATAAACTGGGAGACAGGGAAGTTAAAATGATAAGATGCCCACTCCTGTGTGGCAGTGTCAGTAAGCCAACTCCTGAGCCAAAATTAAGCCAACTACTCTTTTATCAGTGTTTGACAAAGAGAACTTGATAGAGTTCCCATTAGATTTGCTACATTATATATACAATTACTGTCATAGCTATGCATTTTGTCTTCCACAGTCCTCATGTCCATTAGCTGACTTTTTTGTTATATGCTGTGACTGTGACTCCATGTGATGTGACCTATGATGTGACCATTCTGTGACAGTCATGTGATACTTTCCCATGCTCCACCCTAGTAATAAAGAAAAGAAAAGAAAAGAAAAGAAAAGAAATATTATATAATAACTTAGCTATTTTGCCAAGTCATGATACCACTAATATATCATCTACAAATGCTGTGACCTTTCCTTTGTTTATTAAATCCTTTAAGATTTTGTTCATCATTGCCTGGAATATAGCTAGCAAGTTCATCATTTCAAAGAACATTACTGTTGGCTCAAAGGAGCCTATGTGTGTTGTAAATGCTCCCTTCTACTCATCTCTCTCTTTTATCCTCATATTGTTGAACCCCTACCTAAGATCAATTTTAGTGAACACTTTCTTACTCCCCATGTTGTTGATTAACTCTGTAATTAATGGGAGTGGGTAGTTATTCTTTACTATTTAATTGTTCAGGTTACAGTAGTCTATTATCATCCTCTTACTGCCATCCTTTTTGCCTACAAAGAACACCAGTGATGTTTGAGGTGATTTTGAAGATCTAATATACCCCTTCCTCAGTTGATCTTCCATGAACTTCTGGACTTCTTTCTTTTTATTTCTCAATAATAGGTAAATTCTTCTCTTTCACAGTTTGAATGTCTCCTTGAGATCTATAGCATGATCCCAAGTTTTCCTGGTCAGCATCCTCTCTGACTCTACCTTCCCAAACACCTTTCTTTACTTCAAAAACCTCTTTGGAACTATTTTCTCAATTTTCCTGTGGTTCTCCTCAATTTTCTCTTCTCTTCCCCAGTCCTCTTTATCATCTATTGCCTATCTGACAATTTTCTCTTCCTCTAGGGTTACTACCCTTTTGACCTTTTCTTTCTTTGGACTCCTTCCACCTGTCATAACTTGGCAAAATGGCTAAGTCATTATTTATATTTCTTTTCTTTTCTTTTCTTTTTCTTTTTCTTTTTCTTTTATCTTGGACTTACTATACAGAAAGGAGTACAGGAAAGTATTGCATTACAAGTGTTACATAGCCACAGTCACATAACAGGAGGTCACAGCATCACATCACATGATGTCACATGATAGGTCACATGATAGGCATGGGAAAGTAGTGCACAGACCATGTAGTAGTTGTATAAGTAGTATAGAAAATCTAACAGGAACTCTATTGAGTTCTCTTTGTCAAATGCTGATAAAGAGCAGTTGGCTTAATTCTAGCATGGAGTTGGCTCTCTGAAACTAGAACTCAATTCACATCTGAGCATTGTCTACCTTGGACCTTGCTCAAACTCTTATCTCATTCAATCAACCCTTGGTCACTAATCATTGCGATTGGCAGCTACCTCCATACATAGCCAGGCCCTTGGCTTAAGGGAACTTTGCAGTCAGTTAGGGACTGCAGGTGGAGACACAGTACTAAGCTCAGGTGTTGCATTCAAGACCTGACCTCTATCACAAATGGTCACTTACTATTTGTGATGGATGCTTTGATACTTTAAAGAGTTCAAAAATGCAAAGTTAGACAAGTAACAAAAGATGTTGTTAAGTCTGAGGTCTAATCCTCAGACTATGAGTCCTTATATACATAATTGTGATAGTCTGTACACTAGTACAGATCATCACCTGATTACTACTTATTGTTCTACATATGGTAGTGTCTTTGTACTGGAATAATGATAATCTAACCATATGGAGGCTGTCCTTTGTTCTAAGAAAAGGACAAATGACTATCTATGGGTAATTAATGAAGTCCATGTGCAGAAATTGAGGCCTTCATATCTCCACTAATATTAATTGTCTTGAGGTTGTTCTAGGCTCATTCTGAGTGTTATGAAGAAGGCTTCTGCTGAGCCTAGAATCAAAGCATCAATTATGGCGGTTTCCAAGATATTAGTGATTTAATAAAAGGTAACATAGTGGTTACCAGTTGATCTGCTTAATATCTCGACCATTATTGATCGCCTTGAAACGTGACTGGTATCGATCAAAAGGTCTCTTTAAGGGCTTTAAGCTGGCTTTAATACCGTGGGAATCGTCGAAGAATTGGTGGAGATATGACTGAATGAAGTTTGTGACAACCTTATAATTGAGTCGTGTCGAGTAGTATAGCTTTCATAGTATAAACCTTGTGTTGCACTCCATTGTGAGTGGTACATGCAGAGGAGTGATGGTTACTTCTAGAGGGCCATCTAGATTAGAGATTCCATCCATTGGGTGATAGTCTAACCATACTATTAGGGCAGTAGTTAGTAGGGCAGTAGGACTCTGGCTAGGTGAAGATCTTGCATCCTAGCAGACATAGTAACTAGTAAGATCAAAACCATTAAATCCATACCCCAAGATATTATCACAATGTCTCAAGAAAAATACCATTTATTGATGAGCAGCTTGCTCAAAGAGAAACGTGCCCTTACCAAACTAAGAGTAGAACTTGAAGAAAGGAGAGGAAAACTGTGTTGATGTTGCAAAGGGTTTGGATACCTGGCCTGAAACTACAGGAACAAAAGAAGAAGAGAAGAGGGGACAGTTGTTCCCCAAAATAAGTTTGAGGTGTGGAAGAGTAGAGTAATGCAGTGCAGAGTAGAAGAGAGCATGATAAAGAGAGTGAGAGTAGTAGAGGTTAAGTGTTTTAAGTGTGGGGAGAAAGAACATAAATGTAGGGGGTGTCTATTGTGGGTGAGAAAGGAAAGAGCAGTGTGTGTGGCAAGGCCACAAAAGGCACAGCAAGAAGAGAGACTAGTAATGGGAATCAAAAGGTTTGATTATGAAACAAAGATGAAAGCGAGGTCAGAGAGGCAAAATCTCCAAGCTGCTTCACAATTGTGCACTAAACAAATAGGCACTGGGGAGATAAATCAAATAATAGAGAGCTTACTGAAGATAAATTTCCAAAGAATAACCAAAACATATCAAATAGAAACCTAAGAAGAAGAACTGTTTTTAGTATTCACTTGAGAAAACCCTCACCATAATAAGATCCCTAAGGCACACATTCATCTCACACCATGACACTACTGTCCTTACCTAGTCTAGTAGCCTGGCTTGCTATCAATACAGCAGTACTAACTAAAACTCCCATGCCATTGTATGAGCTCTTCTTCAGCTGACCATACAACTGGAAGCTAACTCCAATAACACATTGTCATGCTGTACAAACATTTAGACAAAATAAGTGACAATTTGCACCCTAATAACCAGAATAACCAGCTCAAGAGAAGAGCTCAGCCCCCCAGAGATGTTCCTCTAAATGTCCAGTCATAGACTCAAGCATCTAGCTTGAGTAGCAGAGTAGTGGCTGTGACTACTGCTACATATACCTCATAGACACTTGCCCAGGTGCTCCGTATCAGATTTCCAACAGATTTCCCCTCTAGAAGTAATCTCAAGGATGGAAGCAAACTTAGATGGATTAGCACGACCCGAGCAACATCATACCTCAGCAGTTAGTGATGTTATTCATAGAAGAGTTACAATCAGATCCAAGCCATCATCACTGATGGCTAATTATAGCAAGATCAAGAGAGTCGAGCCACCATGGAGTCACATTGCAATGGCAGTAGAAAGAAATTGGAATCTGGAAGAGCAAGGAGACATAGAGGAAGTAGAAAGAAGGCCAGAGAAGCTAAGAAGAGAGGCAGCAGGAAGGCTAGATGAAGATAACATGCTCAAGAGCAAGACAACTCAAGATTGCCATCTCTGTCTACAGCCCAGCAAGAGGCTTGAGACCCGACTATAGTCTGTGGAAGGATCCCTGGAGTAGGACTAGAAGAGTAGGGAGTAGTCACTCAGTGCTCAGGAGGAGCACCATCTCATCATTGCAGCCTTGCTATGTTTGGAAATTCAGAGGTTTTCTTTGTCTCACTTTCTTTGTTGTCTCTTTGCTTTGTAATCATAATTAAATACTCTAGGGCACAGAGAGGAACTCAAGTATCATACCCTTATCATTATCCTTTTCTGTTGCTCTAGAGCTTAATGGCTATCTTAAATGACTAAATTTCTAATTTTCTAAGTGTTCTACTTTACTTTCTAAAACCCACAAAACCTCTCTCTCAACGGGAATTTGAGCCCCAATGGACTTGGGCATTCACTTATGCTAGGAGTTAATAGCTTGCTATATGTCATTGGAATCGGCTTCTAGTTGTATGATCAGCTAAAGAAGAGCCCACATGATGGTATAAGAGTTCTAGGTAGTTCTGCTATATTGACAGCGAGCTAGACTACTAGACTAGGTAAGGGCAGTAGTGCTACAATGCAAGACGAACGCATGTCTTAGAGATCTTAATATAGTGAGATCTATCTTGAGTGGATTTATATAAATTCTTTATTATCATTTCTTTCAGTTATTTGAGTGTCTTCCTCTATTCTCTCTTTTGCTTAAGCTCTCTTTTATATTTTATCATCTCTCTAGTGCCTACTTGTTTAGTGCACAATTGTGAGATATCTCAGGGACCTTTTGAATTCTCATTTGTTATCACTCTTGTCTCGTGATCAATTCCCTTTGATCCCCCATCAACATAGCGAGTAGTTAGCTCTTAGCATAAGCAAATGCCCAGGTCTGTTGAGGCTTTAGTCTTCCTTCGAGAGAAGTTTTATAGAGTTTTCACAAAGCAGACACAAAAGAAAAACCTCAAATTACTCAGATAGCCTTTTAGCTCTAGAGTAACAGAGGGAGAGATAATAGGGGGAAAAGTGTTTTTGTCTCTTCTGTGCCCTAGAGTATTTTATTAGGATTACAAAGCAATGATACAACAAAAGAAAAGAAACAAAGTAAACTTCCAAATTCCCAAAGATAGTAAGAGGGAAATAATGAGATGGCACCTCTCCCAATCACTTGGCTACCACTCCCCACTCCTCTAATCCTACTCCTAGGGTTCTTCTCTAAACAGTATATAGCTCTCAAGCCTTTTGATGGGCTATAGAGAGAGGCAGCGATCTCGAGTCATCTTGCTCTTAAGCATGTTATCTTCATTAACTACCTCTTTTTCTATCCCTCTATCTGACCTCTCTGCCTGATCTCTCTAGTCCTTCTACTACTCCTCTATATCTTATCACATTTTTGAGTCTCAGTCTTCTTTTGTTAGATTTGTAATGCAGTCCTCAAAAGGACTCGTCTTGCTAGTTCTTGCTATAATTAGCCATCAGCAATGATGGCCCTGCTCTGATAGTAACCTAGACATTATAAATAAGTGACTGCTGCTAAGATATGATATCATTCTGTTAGAGAACATCTTCTAAGGTCCTTTTTGCTCTTGAGAGTACTCTAGAGGAGAGTTCTGTTATAGATCTGTTATGAAATTCTCTGGACAGTCTCTATGAGGTTTCTGTAGTAGTGGTCATAGCCACTACTATGCTACTCAAGTGGTATGCTCGAGTCTATGACTAGGCATCTAATTGTTTCTTTGGGGGGCTGAACTCGTCTCTTGAGCTAGTTATTCTCATTATTATAATAAAAAATGTCACTTTTATTACCTAAATAGCTGTCCGGCATGACACTAGTACACCCTGTAAAGGGAGAAGCACAGGAAAGAAGGTTGAGGAGAACAGAGGAAGAAGAGGCAGCATGCGTGGCCAAGCCACGAGAGGTGTAGCAAGGGTAAAGGAGGAGTTCAGTAGCAGAGTTGAGAAGAAGAGCAGAGGAGCATTGCAGCAAAGGGGTACCAGAAAAAGCACACCTATTAGAGTTAGGATGGTATATGAAAAAAGTAATAGTGACATACATACAGTGTGAAAGGTGTGGAGAGAAGGGGTGTCATATGGAGAAAAATAGGAGGCAAGGGGTAATCAAGGACAGACAGAGATGGTATAGATGTATAGGAAAGGCGGCGCAGCCTAGAGAGGCAAAAGTGCAACAAGGTAGTACATGACCAAGAGAGTCAAAAAGCGCAGCAAAAGAGAGGGGTAGCCAAAAGGAGATCAGGAGAACCTTGAAAATACTGAGAGAGGTGTGGTTAAATATTGGGATAAAGAAAATAAATACACATGAAGGTGTAATGGTAAAAGTACTCTTAGACAGTGGTGTAATAGGAATGTTCATGAATAAAAGAACGATAACAAAACATGGGTTTAGGCTATAAAAACTAGAAAGACCAATAGCTGTCAGAAATATGAACGGAACAAACAATAGTGAAGGGGCTATTATGCACCAAGTAGAGTGCAATGTGTATTACAAAGGCCATGTAGAAAGAATAAGGATGGATGTATGCAACTTAGGAAAGACAGAAGTGATTCTGGGAATGCCGTGGTTGGCAGCATATAACCCAGAGATAAATTGGGAAACTAGGGAAGTCAAAATGATGAGATACCTACCCCTGTGTGGTGGAAGGAGTCCAAAGAAAGAGAAAATCAAAAGGGCAGTAACCCTAAAGGAAGAGAAAGTTGTCAGATGGGCGATAGATAATAAAGAAGATTAGGAAAAGAAAGAAGAGATGGAGGAGGACCATAGAAAAATTGAGGAAATGGTCCCAAAAAGGTTTTTGAAGTGGAAAAAGGTATTCAGGAAGGTAAAGTCAGAGAGGATGCTGACCAGGAAAATTTGGGATCATGTTATAGATCTTAAGGAGATGTTCAAACCACAAAAGAGAAGGATTTACCTATTATCAAAGAATAAAAGAGAAAAAGTCCAGAAGTTCATAGAAGATCAATTGAGAAAGGGATATATCAGACCCTCTAAATCACCTCAAAAATCACCAGTTTTCTTTGTGGGTAAAAAGGATGGAAGTAAGAGGATAGTGATGGACTACTGTAACCTGAATGATCAGATAATAAAGAACAACTATCTGCTCCCATTAATCACTGAGTTAATTGACAACATGGGAAGCAAGAAAGTGTTCACTAAAATGGATCTCAGGTGGGATTTCAACAACATGAGGATAAAAGAGAGAGATGAGTAGAAGGGAGCATTTACAATATACATCAGTTCCTTTGAACCAACAGTTATGTTTTTCGGAATGACAAACTCACCAGCAATGTTCCAAGCAATGATGAATAAAATTCTGAGAGACCTAATAAATGAAGGAAAAGTAGCAGCATTTGTAGACAATATATTGGTGGGGACAGAAACAGAGGATGGTCATGATGAAATTGTGAAAGAAATATTGGAGAGCAAGATGGGCCCTATACCTATCTCGCTTCAATTTCACTTTAAAGCATGTTCCAGAAAGTAAGATGAGAAAAGCGAACAGTCTGAGCAGGAGACTAGACTAGGAAATTGGAATGGAAAAGGACAATGAGGATGAAACATTGGTGAAACCAGAGTGGCTAGAAGTAAGAAGAACAGAGGTAGTAGAAATAATAGTAGACAGGGTAGATCTACTAAAAGAAGTAAGGAAGTCAAAAGTAAAAGACAACAAAGTGGTAAAAGCAGTAGAAGAGATGAAAAGAGTAGGAGTGAAAATGTTAAGAGATGAGGAATGGAGAGAAGTAAATAGTATAATATACAAAGAAGGAAAAGTGTATGTACCAAAAGACAATAAATTGAGAGCAGAAATTATTAGGCTACATCATAACATGCCAATTGGAGGCCATAGAGGACAGTAGAAGATGGTAGAATTGGTTACTAGAAACTTCTGGTGGCCCAGAGTAACCAAAGAAGTGAAGCGGTATATAGATGGATATGATGCTTGCTAGCAAAATAAAAATTGCACAAAGCAACTAGCCGGCAAATTAATGCCTAACTCAATTCTGGAGAAACCTTGGACACATATATCAGCAAACTTTATCACTAAGCTGTCTTTAGCTCAGGAATATGATTCAATCTTAGTAGTAGTTGATAGATTAACAAAAATGGTGCATTTTATATCTACTACAGAGAAAACATCAGCAAAGGGACTAGCATGATTGTTTAGAGATAATATATGGAAACTACATGGTCTGCCTAAGAGTATCATATCAGACAGAGGACTATAATTTGTGACAGGATTAATGTGAGAGCTAAACAAGATGTTAGGGATTTAGAGTAAATTGTCGATGGCGTTCTACTCTCAGATAAATGGACAAACAGAGAGGATAAATCAGAAGTTGGAACAGTACTTAAGGATGTTTATCGATCACAGGCAGAAACAATGGCCAGAATGGTTGGGAATAGTAGAGTTCGCATATAATAATAAAATGCACTCAAGTACTAAAATGTCATCTTTCAAGGCAAATTATGGACAAAACCCAAGGATGGGATTCAAAGAAAGAAAGGAAGGAAAATATAATGAAGCAAAAAAATTCATGGAGAAAATGAAGGAGATTCAAGAGGAAGCAAAGACAGTACTAGGAAAAGCGTAGGAGGAGATAAAGAAGTATGTAGATAGGAAACGAGCAGAAGTTAATGACTACAAAGTAGGGGACTTAGTGATGCTCAGTACTAAGGACTTGTTAAGGACAGAATTACGGAGAGAACAAAGGAGTGGAGTAATATATAAAGGTACTCTCTGAAACAGAATAATATACTACACTGGAGGGGAATATTACTTAGCGATAGTATAAACTCCAAAGGAAGACTCCAGCAGAAGGTAAAAGACATCAAAGTGAATGTATGACTTAATAAATGGCCTTGACTTTAACTTATGTGTTGCGCCCTGGTCTCTGGTCATGAAGTGGTTGTGTATTTTGGAATAGAAAGAAGTTGTCAAAGAAGAGGTCCTAAGGAAGTGAACTAAGAATCTGGATTGGACAGGGAGGGAGTTAGGACCAGATGACATTAATTTACAGACTGAGGAATTACACTGTAACTACATAGTATTTATAGGAAGTCCAGAATAGGAGAAGAGTAGTCTACTACACTATCTTACTATTATTAATTTTAGGAGAATTATTAGGAGAAATAAATTACATAATTATTATATTTCTGGAATATGATAGGACTTGAAATATTAGATGGTGGGAAGAAGGACAGAGAAGTTGATAAAGAGATTTGTAGGCCCTTACAAGATTAAGAAGATCATATCACTGAACCCAGTAGAATTAGAACTACCTAATACAGTAAAGATACATCCAGTAGTAAACGTTAGTAGGATACATAAATACATAGGACAAGTGGAAGGGCAAAAAAAGAAGCAACCAGCTCTAGTAATAATTGAAGAGAAAGAAGAATGGAAGGTGGAGAGGATTCTGAATAAGTGACACGTTAGAGGGAAGAATAAATACTTGGTGCACTGGAAAGGATTTACAGTAGAGTCAGATATATGGAAAGAAAGAAAGAACTTAAAGAATGCAAGAGAAGCAATTGAGGAGTTTGAAAAAGAATATCGACAAGATATGGAAGATATAGTAAGATAAGAACACAAAGAAGGAATGTTTAGAAGGAAAGAATTTCCAAGAAGATTTATGGCAAGAAAACTGTTCAGATGGTCAAATAAAAGGTATGATCAAGAATATTGGAGAAGGTTAGAAAGGAATTGGAGACAGTGGAAAGGAATTGGAGATGGTGGAAAGAAAGGTGATCAGGGGAAAGAAAAATGAAAACAATTGCAGAGAAAGAAGAAATCAAGAAAGAAAATTCAGGAGTTAGAGAATGGACAAAAAGATAATAACGAAATGGGTAATATGATTGACCCATACTATGAGTTATAGGAAATTCCTTGGGACGAGGAAACTTTAGAGGAGGGGTGGTATCATAACTTGGCAAAATAGCTAAGTCATTATTTATATTTCTTTTCTTTTCTTTTTCTTTTTCTTTTATCTTAGACTTACTATACAGAAGGGAATGTAGGAAAGTATTGCATTACAAGTGTCACATAGTCACAGTCACATGACAGGAGATCACAGCATCACATGATGTCACATGAAAGGTCACATGATAGGCATGGAAAAGTAGTACACAGACCATGTAGTAGTTGTATAAGTAGCATAGAAAATCTAATAGGAACTCTATTGAGTTCTCTTTGTCAAATGCTAATAAAGAGTAGTTGGCTTAATTTCAGCTTGGAGTTGGCTCTCTGACAAAGAACTGCCAAAACTTCCAAATTTCCAAAGATAGTAAGAGTAAAATGATGAGATGGTACCTCTCCTAATCACTTGGCTACTACTTTCCACTTTTCTAATCTTACTTCTGGGTGTCATAAACTTCATTTGGCCATATCTCCATCAATTCTTCAACAATTCTCACAGTCTCAAAGGCTATGGAAAGCCCTCAAAAAGACCTTTCAATTGATGCCAGTTACATCTTGAGCCAATCAATATTGGCTGAGATATTAAGCAGATCAACTGGTAACTACTATGTTACCATTTATTAAATTGCTAATATCTTGAAAACTGCCATGATTGATGCTTTGGTTCTAGGCTCAGCAGAAGTCTTTTTTATAACACTCAGAATGAGCCTAAAACAACCTCAAGGCAATTAATATTAGTGGAGATATGAAGGCCTCAATGTTTGTACATAGACTTCATTAATTACTCATAGATAGTCATCTGTCCTTTTCTTAGAACAAAGGACAGCCTCCATATGGTTAGGTTATCACTATTTCTAGCACAAAGGCACTACCATATATAGAACAATAGGTAGTAGCATATGATGATCTGTCCTAGTGCACAGGCCATCACAATTATGTATATAAGGACTCATAGTCTGAGGATTAGACCTCAGACTTAACAACATCTTTTGTCATTGTCTAGACTTCGCTTTTTTGAACTATTCAAGTATCAAATTATCCATCACAAATTAGTAAGTGACCTTTTGTGATACTGGGGATTTTTTCTAAACAATAGATGGCTCTCAAGCTTTCTGATAGGCTATAGAGAGAGGTGGCAATCTCAAGTTGTCTTGCTCTCAAGCATGTTGTCTTCATCAAACCTCTTCTTCTATCTCTCTATTTGACCTCTCTAGTCCTTCTACTACTCCTCTATACCTCATCACATCTTTGAGCCTTAGTCTCCTTCTGTTAGGTTTGCAATACAATCCTTGAGAGGACTCATCTTGCTAGTTCTTGCTATAATTAGCCATCAGCAATAGTGGCTCTAATCTGATGGTAACCTAGATATTATAAATAAGTAACTGCCACTAAGATATGACATTATTCCTATAAAAAACAATCCTCTAAGGTCCTTTTCTTTCTTAAGAGCACTCTAGAAGGGAGTTCTATCATAAATCTGATCTAGGAGATCTAGGCAAATATCTATGAGGTCTCTGTAGTAGTGGTCACAGCTACTACTCTGCTACTCAAGTGGTATGCTTGAGTCTATGACTGAGCATCTAAGAGAATATCTCTAGGAGACCAAGCTTGTCTCTCAAGCTAGTTATTCTTGTTAATATGGTGAAAAATGCCACTTATATCACCTAAATAGCTGTCTGGGTTGACACCATCAATACAGCAAAACTTGTTAAATAACAACATCAAGATACCCTTTAATACTGACATTGTATGGGAGCTAATTAAGAATATTAGTATGTCATGTTTTATTTGTCCCCTTTATAATATGTCTTGTATATATTTCTCCTATTACGAGGTTTTCATCCAGGCCTCTGGCCCAGCTTGATCTCTCTACTAATTCTGTATTTTGAACTTTATGTTGAAATCAGTCTGCTATGCTCCCCTCCTACAACAGTCTGTGAAGTAGCAAATAGTGTTGTCTGTCAGGTCACTATGCTCCCTTCCTTCAATAGTCTATGAGGTTAAAGTTTGTTTACTTTCTGTAATATTGTATTATTGAGCTTGTGTTGTAGTTAATCCACTATGCTTTCTTTCTATTGTCTGAAAGATTACAGTGCTTTCTTCCAACAACAATCTGCT
>Ga0153965_1000020_pt1 | contig 20902 bp, 20 predicted proteins | sample TSFL049MetaG_FD_104707 | JGI IMG/M metagenome (GOLD analysis project Ga0153965, IMG submission 104707) | Attine ant fungus gardens microbial communities from Florida, USA - TSFL049 MetaG | ecosystem: Host-associated > Fungi > Mycelium > Unclassified | place: USA: Florida, Paynes | collected... | reverse complement strand
TACACATGCATTTGGATTGAATTATGAAAAGAGGAGAGTTGTGATGGTTAAATATTTTGTCAAAAATTGTTTAAATAAGAATAAAAAAGAGAGAGACAATCAACAATTCCCTCAAAATTATCTACATTTTTCCTGAATTTATTTGCATATTTGAGTAGAAGGAGAGAGTGTGGGAATGCTTAGGTACATGATTTATCAGTGGCATCTTCCCATATTGGTCTCGCATACATACTAGATAGTAAAAAATCTGTGCTCTAGCCTAACCAAAAGGGGATATCTATGCTCTAAGTATGTTAAAAATAGAAAAAGCCTTTTCTAGGCCAGTTAAAAATAGCAGATCTATGCTCCAGCCAATTAAAAATAGAAAATCTGTACTCTGAGTTCGTTTTTAACCAGAGAACAGCTGTTCTCCAAAATAGCATACTAATAAAAGATGTTGAATGCAGGAGTGGCTTGCTCTGGACTTGAAGTAGCTATGACACTAGCTCTGTCAGATATACAAATACCTAAGCCCAAACCCAGTAAAAGCTTTGCTACATATTGCCCATAGTTATAATCTGTGACTATAAGTTGATTTTCTGACAATTGTTCTAGTAAACCAATCAATGCATTATATAAGCAACAACATACCTTGATCACAAACTCTCTCCCAATAGTGAATTGAGCTTGTAGTTAAACCCTAGACCATAATTATGACATCAATTAAGATTAAATTAATATACTAACTAGTACTAACTAGTGAGTCCAATGATATCCATTAGTATCTTATTCAATCTGTTAACATTAGACCATGAAGGACTTAGAGTTTACCCTAGATAGATATTCAGGAAGAACTCAATAGAGTTCCTTGTTGTATTCTATATACTACTTATACTATTTCTATATAGTTTGTATACTATTTTCCCATGATCACATGTCCTTCTGGAATATTCTATAATCACTTGACCTAGTCCTATGATATAGTTTACCTAAGCTTCCTATTCTATTTATAGTTTAATCCCATTATATGTCTTGAGATTGTAAATTAATTATTCAAAGATGTAAAAAGTTATTTTTTTTTGGGCTCCTCATAACACAACTCTTTAAACTTTGGTTGGGTCTTTCCCACTTTCTTGATATTAGCCATTCAAATGTCTCTTGACTTGAATAGGTCTATTTCAATGTAGACTCAAAAGTGAATAAACAACCTTACTTCAAGTGCTTTCTCGATAAATATCTCTATTAGCTCTTGATTTGAACAGCTCCAAAGGCTAGGTTCTGATGAATAAGGTTAATAGAGATGGATATCACAACAGTAGCCAAAGACAGATAGCTGACAAATATGATAATCTAAATGTAAATACTTGTTGGTGAGTCTTATAATAACATGCTTTATGAGCAATTTTGTTTAAATCTTCTCTTGTTTTTTAGAAGCTACTAAAACTATGTTAGAAAAATTAGCTTTTTCAAATGTCTGGTGCATGTACCCTGTTATCTTCCTAGTCTAAGACTCAACTGTCAAAGGACATACAAACTTGGCACTAAGCATAAGTACTTGTTTTCTTCCTTATATTACACTTTAATCTTATATCTATAGTTCTCATACTATTTGGACATTAGCAACTTTATTAGCTTTTTGAAAGACTCTTTCTAACCCTTGTAACATAGTCAATCTTGGTATAACTATATGCATTGAGTATGAATTTCTTCTCAAGAACTTTACTAGAACCAACACTATACTTGTATTTTGAACAGAGTCCCAGTGTATTTATTCTAAGACTAACTAATTTGAAAGCAAGTATCAAAACCTACTGCCATCAAAGAGTTAACAAAATACTTGCTTCTCAGAAAACATACAACAATGCAAATATTAACAAGAAGAATGATTACAGTATATAGTATAATGAATATTAGGCAAATATTTACCTTTAGAACACTTACAAATGATTGATAAAAGAGATTAAGAGATTTAATTTAATAATTGAGATTGTGTGTCTATAAGGTGAGCTTTTCCTATGTCTTATATTTATGATTTAATCTATGTCTTTCAGACCATTGTTATTAGCTATAGCAAGAGCTGTAAACTCTTTACTGAAGAAAAATAGGAAGAACTTGACTATATATAAGTACTCCAATATTTTGTTGTAACTTATCTAACTAAGTCCATTTACATTAGACCTATTTATGTGATATATTAACTGACACGTACATCAATTGCTATTCTCAACACATTATAATCCCTTTGGCACTCTTGCCTAGTTCTGATATTAAATGTCATAGAAGTATAATAGAGTGGAACTATTAATGATATATCAAACAAATTGGAAACTAAGATAAGAGTTTTTGTTTCAATATGAAAACAAAATATTGCTAAGTATATGAAGTAGTTATATTGGCTATACAACTATCCTCTATCCACAATTAAGTTATATTTGTAGTTGTTGAGAGTACTATGCATGTAGTACTATATTTTATACTGTTAGTGATTGTATCTACTGAAACTATTGAGTTTTAATAAACTAAATCAAGACTTACATTATATTCATCTTACTTGGGACAATAAAAGGGGTAATAAGCCATTGTGAAAATTTAATGTCTGTAGGCTAGTGAGTCTTGAAATGGACCTGAGTAGTTACACAAGTTATTGTGTTATAATAGATAGTATAAATCCAAAGGCAAAACACAATCTAAATAAGGGCACTTGTTAATTATTCTTGTGCTTGAGGTGATTATCTTGTGAAGTATATCATTAATCTGTGATACATTACAAATAATGCAAATAGGACTATAAACCTAGTTTTATGTACTAAGTGTTTTTTTCCATTGTACAAAGTATTGAAAATCAATACAAGTGCAATTATTTACTATATGACTGGCAAGATTTTTTTTTTTAACATTATACATACTGTATACAACCTATCAACTACAGCCATTGCTCTCTTTAACCTTACAAAACACCTTTTTCAAAAGATACAACTCATTTGTGGTATGGATTACTTGGCTGTGAAAGATTATTGATACTAGCTGTGAGAATGAGAGTGACTAACATACCAAAGGTTCATTATTAATACCTGAGAAAAAAAATAGAATAAGTATTTTTCTATATGTTGGAACTTGTATTGCATTTGTGATCTTACCAGATAAAGACTATGATATATCTGAATCTTGGGAAATACTAATATAAAATAAATAGACTACCTAGAAAATCACAGGTGGTAATTTTTTGTCTTTGAGAAAAATGACATTGACTGCATATTTGATTTTGGTAGTTATTATGGCATAAGATACCCCTATTACTATTTACATATCTTGTAAAATACAAACAAATGCATTCAGATAACTCCCATATCATCTTTGACATCAGTTTACAACTATAAAAGTTATTATAGCTCTAATCTGGAAGTAATAACAAGATCCTAAATGATGTGGTTGTAAAAATCACTAGTCACATATTAGGAAAGTCATTACCTATAGCAAAAGTAGTGATAGTAAGATAGGAAACATACCATATGTTATTTCCTACTGTTGTTACAAATACCAGTTTCCTCTCTATTAGTCTAAGATTGTACTTTTTAATAATTTCCAGTACTTGTTTATCAAGTTAATTATTATCTTTGACAAAAGGCTCAATATTGTAGATAAGCTCAGGTCAGTTACAAGATTACCAACAAACAATAGTATTAAATACTAAGCATAGCTCTTTTCTCAGTAAGCTTTTTATATTAATGGTAATTGTATCAAATATGGTTAAAATAGAGAATAATAGTTATTATATATGCCATATACTTCTTATATAGACTTTAAAGTCTCTTAACATATATACTTTATAAACTTTATCAAGAACTAGTTCTCTAAACTTAGTAAAGTCAAATGTTACTACAATATTTGTTATTGTAAGTATAATAGGAATATTAGAAAAATTGTGCATATTGGGCTTGAAAACACTATAAAATAAATCTGCTAATTTGAGACAACATTTTCAGTTCTTAAGTAATAATATAAATGAAACAACAATTGTAAATGTTTTGTTGGTGATTTTGGTAGCAAGTATATCTTTTCTTGAATAGCAAACATTTTTCTCAGTGCAATAAAAATGTTATCACCAGTAGTAACAATAAACTTGCTATTGTATTAGTTATAAAAATTAGATTTATTCATATGAAAACTATATTGTTATTCTTGGTATAACATAGGTAGCTTTATTTTGCAAAACCTTTAACAAGATATCTTGAAGTATGTTGTTGTTAACCTTGTTGTTTAGCTGACCTCATAGATCAGCATCAAAAAATACTGTAGAGCTAAAGACAGTACTATATTGGTGATTAATTTTGTTAGTATATGACATGTAGTCTGAGTTTTTTTAGACAAATGTAAGTTATTTCTCATACTGAGCATAAGTAAAACCAATTATAGTAGTAATTGTCAAGTCAAACATAACACTATTGGTATATCTGGGCTACAAAGATTAATATTACTTATAGTACCTATACAAGAAAACTAGAATAAAAGGTACTTACTTACCTATGTTAATGACTCTTTTTGCTTTTTCTCTTCTAGCATCAAGAATCCTTATGAGAGACATGAATACACATATACTAGTCTTGACTATGGAGCTTGCAGAACCAACCTAAATGACATGTGAGTTACTTGCGATATATGACAAGAAGTTATACTAACAGTTTCATGAGATAAATAACTATTTGTATTCTCAACCTATATATTCCAAGTTAGTAATAGGAGTTATAAGACAAAAAGACCATTACTGTGGTGTGTAATTGCATCAAATATCTCTTGGTTGTATACTACATCTCATTATACAATATATTGGGTAACTGTCATAACTTAGCAAAATGGCTAAGTTATTATTTATATTTCTTTTCTTTTCTTTTTCTTTTTCTTTTATCTTGGACTTACTACACAAAAGGGAGTATGGGAAAGTGTCATATTACATAGTCACAGTCACATCACATGATGTCACATGACAGGTCATATGATAGGCATGGGAAAGTAGTGCATAGACCATGTAGTAGTTGTATAAGTAGTATAGAAAATCTAATAGGAACTCTATCGAGTTCTCCTTGTTAAATGCTAATAAAGGAGCAGTTGGCTTTATTCTAGCTCAGGAGTTGGCTATTCTGACATTAGAACTTGATATCTACTTCTTGAGCACTATTTGTCTTGAACCTTGTTCACTCTTACTCTTATATAAATCAACCCTTAGCTGGTGGTCATCACAATCACTAGCTACCTCCATATATAGCTGGGTCCTTGGCTTAAGGGGACTTTGCAGTCAGTTAGGGACTGCAGGTAGAGATGCAGTACCAAACCCAGGCATTATGTTCTAGACCTAACCTTGCAACTGGGTAGTGTTATTAGTTACTGTTTTCTTAGTAGAAACCTTGTGCTGTGCTCCATTGTGAGTGGTATATGCAGAGGAGTGATGGTTACTTCTAGAAGGTCGTTTAGAGTAAAGATCCTCTCCTTAAGATGATAGTTTAATCCTATTATTAAGGCAGTAGTTAGTAAGACAGTAGGCACTTGGCTAGATGAAGATCTTGCACCCTAGCAGATGTAGTTGTAATTATCAAGAACCAACGATACTTCCATACCCTTGCAGAGACATAGTACCATGTCTTTGCAACAATACAATTCATTAATGAGCAACTTGCTCAAACAAAAGCATGCCCTTACTTCATTAAGGGCAAAATTAAAAGGAAAGAAAGAACAAGAATGTTGGAGTTGCAAAGGGTTTGGGCACCTAGCCTGAAATTGCAGGAATAAGGAAGGAAAGGAGAAGAGAAGAGTTGCTCCCAAAAATAAATTTGAAGTATTGTCAAGTAGGATGATGCAGTGTGATATAAAGAAGAGAATGATAAGAAAACAAGAGATGGTGGAGGTTAAGTGTTTTAAGTGTGGGAAGAAAGGGCATAAATGTAAGGAGTGCCCATTGTGAGTAAGAAAGGAAAGGACGACGCATGTGGTAAGACCACAAAAGATACAGTAAGAAGAGAGACTAGCACATCCTGTAAAGGGAGAAGCACAGGAAAGAAGATTGAGGAGGACAGAGGAAGAAGAGGTAGTATGTGTGACCAAGTCATGAGAGGTGCAACAAGGGTGGAGGAGGAGTTTAGTAGTAGAGTTGAGGAGGAGAACAGAGGAGCATTGCAGCAAGGGGGTACCAGAAGAAACACACCTACTGGAGTTAGGATGGTGCATAAAAGAAGTAATAGTGACATACATACAGTGTAAAAGGTATGGAGAAAAGGGGTGTCATGTGAAGAAAAATAGGAGGCAAGGGGTGATCAAGGACAAACAGAGATGTTGTGGGTATATAGGGAAGACAGTGTAGTCTAGAGAGGCAAAAGTGCAGCAAGGTGGCATATGACCAAGAGAGTTGAAAAGTGTAGCAAAAGAGGGGGGTAATCAAAAGAAGGTCAGGAGAACCTTCAAAATGCTGAGAGAGATGTGGTTAAATATTGGGATGGAGAAAATAGACATATATGAAGGTGTGATGGTAAAAGTACTCTTGGACAGTGGTGTAACAGAGATGTTCATGGATAAGAGAATAGCAGCAAAACATGGATATAGGCTGCAAAAACTAGAAAGACTAATAGCTGTTAGAAATATAGATAGAACAAATAATAGTGAAAGAGCCATTACATACCAAGTAAAGTGTAATGTATATTACAAAGGCTATGTAGAAAGAATAAGGATAGATGTGTGTGACTTAGGAAAGACAGAAGTGATTCTGGGAATGCTATGGTTGGCAATACATAACCCAGAGATAAATTGGAAAACTAGGAAAGTCAAAATGATGAGATGCTCACCCCTGTGTGGTAGAAGAAGTCCAAAGAAAGAGAAAGTCAAAAGGGCAATAACCCTAGAGGAAGAGAAAATTGTCAAATGGGCAATAGATGATAAAGAAGATTAGGAAAAGGAAAAAGAAATAGAGGGGGACCATAGGAAAATTGAGGAAATGGTCCCAAAAAGGTTTTTGAAGTGGAAAAAGGTATTCAGAAAGGTAGAATCAGAGAGGATGCTGACCAGAAAAACTTGGAACCATGCTATAGATCTCAAAGAGACATTCAAACTGCGAAAGGAAAGGATTTACCCATTATCAAAGAATGAAAGGGAAGAAGTCCAGAAGTTTATAAAAGATTAATTGAGGAAGGGATATATCAGACCCTCTAAATCATCTCAAATGTCGCCAGTTTTCTTTGTGGGTAAAAAGAATGGAAGTAAGAGGATAGTAATAGACTACTATAACCTGAATGATCAAATGATAAAAAACAACTACCTACTCCCATTAATCACTGAGTTAATTGACAACATGGGGAGCAAGAAAGTGTTCACTTAAATGGATCTTAGGTGGGATTTCAACAACATGAGGATAAAAAAGGGAGATAAGTGAAAGGGAGTGTTTACTATGCATATTGGTTTCTTTGAACTAATAGTCATGTTTTTCAGAATGACAAACTCACCAGCAATGTTCCAAGCAATAATGAATGAAATTCTGAGAGACCTGATAAATGAAGGAAAAGTAGCAGCATTTGTAGACAATGTATTGGTAGGGACAGAAACAGAGGATAGTCATAATGAAATTATAAAAGAAATATTAAAAAGGTTAGAAGAGAACAACTTGTATGTCAAGCCAGAGAAATGTGTATAGAAGGCAAGGAAGATGGGGTTTTTATTGGACCCAATGGAATAGAGATGAAAGCAAAAAAGGTGAATAGGGTACTCAGTTAGCTAGAACTGAAAAATATAAAAGACATTAGAAAGTTTTTAGGCCTTGCAAATTATTACAGGAGGTTTATCAAAAACTTTGCTCAAGTAGCAAGGCCAATGAATGTGCTAACAAGGAAAGATGAGAAGTGATGGTGGGAAGAAGAACAACAGAAAGCATTTGATGAGCTGAAGCAAGTTTTCACAACAAAGCCAGTATTAGTGATACCAGACTTAGATAAAGAGTTCAGAGTAGAGGCTGATATATCAAACTATGCTACTAGAGGAGTATTGTCAATGAGGTGCTCAAATGAAAAGTGGAGACCAGTTGTTTTTATTTTCAAGTCTTTTAGTGAAACAGAACAAAACTACAAGATATACAACAAGGAAATGTTAGCAGTTATCAGGTGTTTAGAAGCATGGAAACATTTTCTGGAAGGAACAATAGAAAAATTTGAGATTTGGACAGATTATAAGAACCTTAAATATTTTATAAAGGTGCAAAAGTTATATAAGAGACAAGCAAGATGGGCCCTATACCTATCTCGCTTCAATTTCACTTTAAAGCATGTTCTAGGAAGTAAGATGGGAAAAGCAAATAGTCTGAGCAGGAGACTAGACTAGGAAATTGGAGTAGAAAAGAACAATGAGGATAAAATATTGGTAAAACCAGAATGGCTAGAAGTAAGAAGAATGAAGGTAGTAGAAATAATAGTAGATGGGGTAGATCTACTAAAAGAAGTAAGAAAGTTGAAAGTGAAAGACGACAAGGTAGTAAAAGCAGTAGAAGAAATGAAAAGAGTAGGGGTGAAAATGTTAAGAGATGAGGAATAGAGAGAAGTAAATAGTGTGATGTACAAAGAAGGAAAAGTGTATGTGCCAAAAGATGATAAATTGAGAGCAGAAATTATCAGGCTATACCATAACACATCAATTGAAGGCCATAAAGGATAGTAAAAAATAGTAGAATTGGTTACTAGAAACTTTTGGTGGCCTGGAGTAACCAAAGAAGTGAAGCAATATATGGAGGAATACGATGCCTGTCAGTAAAATAAAAATCGCACAGAGCAATCAGCTGGCAAATTAATGCCTAACTCAATTCCAGAGAAACCTTAAATACATATGTCGGCAGACTTTATCACTAAGCTACCTTTAGCTCAAGGATATGATTCAATCTTAGTAGTGGTTAATAGGTTAACAAAAATAGTGCATTTTATACCTACTACAGAGAAAACATCAGCAGAGGGGCTAGTACAGTTGTTCAGAGATAATGTGTGGAAATTACATGGTCTACCTAAAAGTATTATATCAGACAAGGAACCACAATTTGTAGCAGGATTAATGTGAGAGTTGAACGAGATGTTAGAAATTCAGAGTAAATTGTTGATGGCATTCTACCCTCAAATAGATGAACAAACAGAGAGGGTAAATCAGGAGTTAAAACAGTACTTAAGGATGTTCATCAATCATAGGCAGGAACAATGGCCAGAATGGTTGGGAACAACAGAGTTTGCATATAATAATAAAATGTACTCAAGTACTAAAATGTCACCTTTCAAGGCAAATTACAGACAAAATTCAAGGATGGGATTCAAGGGAAAAATGAAGGGAAAATATGAAGAGGCAGAAAAATTTGTGGAGAAAATAAAGGAGATTCAAGAGGAAGCAAAGACAGCACTAGAAAAAGCACAGGAGAAGATAAAGAAGTATGCAAATAGGAAACAAGCAGAAGTTGATGACTACAAAGTAGGGAACTTAGTAATGCTTAGTACTAAGGACTTGAAATATCAAATAGTGGGAAGGAGAACAAAGAAGTTGATGGAGAGATTTGTAGGCCCTTATAAGATTAAAAAGATTATATTACCAAACACAGTAGAATTAGAACTACCTAATATAGTAAAGATACATCTAGTAGTAAATGTTAGTAGGATACGTAAATACATAAAGCAAGTGGAAGGGCAGAAGAAGGAGCAACTAGCTCCAATAATAATTAAAGAGGAAGAAGAATAGGAGATAAAGAGGATTTTGAATAAGCAACATATTAGAGGGAAGAATAAATACCTGGTGTACTGGAAAGGATTTACAGCAGAGTCAAATACATAGAAAGGAAAGAAGAACTTAAAGAATGCAAAAGAAGCAATCGAGGAGTTTGAAAAAGAATATCAACAAGATATGGAAGATGTAGCAAGACAAGAACATAAAGAAGAAACATTTAGAAAGGAAGAATTGCCAAGAAAATTTACAGCAAGAAAACTATTCAGATAATCAGATAAAAGGTACAATCAAGAATATTGGGAAAGGCTGGAAAGGAATTGGAGACAGTGGAAAGGAAGGCAATTAGGGGAAAAAAAATAGAAACAATTGCAGAGAAAGAAGAAATCAAGGAAGAAAATTCAGGAGTTAAAGAATGGACAAAAGAAAATAACAATGAAATGAGCAATATAACTGACTCATACTACAAGTTGTAAGAAATTCCTTGGGACAAGGAAACTTAAGAGAGGGGTAGTGTCATGACTTAGCAAAATAGCTAAGTTATTATTTATTTATTTTTTTTTTTTTTCTTTTATCTTGGACTTATTACACAGAAGGGAGTATGGGAAAGTGTTATATCACATAGTCACAGTCACATCACATGATGTCACATGATAGGTCATATGATAGGCATGGGAAAGTAGTGCATAGACTATGTAGTAGTTGTATAAGTAGTATAGAAAATCTAATAGGAACTCTATCGAGTTTTCCTTGTTAAATGCTAATAAAGGAGCAGTTGGCTTTATTCCAGCTCAGGAGTTGACTATTCTGACAGTAACATAGTATGAAGTTTAGAAGATGGTATAGATTTGTTGATTTGGTCTGTAAAACTTGAGCAAGAAAATGGTTCACCTATAGTACTACTGGTCATTACATTCTCTTCTGTATGTATACAGTTATTTGGACTAGAAAGGGATTATACAGGGAGCAGTTTGGTTATGTAGTCAACTTTAGTTTCCTTGTTATCCAAAGTAATAGGTCTAGCTTATATACAACTATAGCATATATGCACATTTCTTCAATAAAAGATACTAATCCCATGTAGCTATAAGACTCTAGCCAAGACAACTTAAGCCTACTCCAAGTTTGAGTTGACAAGAAGAACTCGATAGAGTTTTTATTAATTTCTATATACTACTTATACAATTACTACCTAGTCTATGCCCTACTTTCCCACACATATCATGTGACTTCCTCATGTGGTATCACAATGTTTGTGATTGTGACTTGTGACCTTGGTCATGTGATACTTTCCTATACTCTCCCTTTGTGTAGTAAGTCTAGAGAAAAGAAATATAAATAGAAAAAGAAATATAAATAATAGCTTAGCTATTTTGCCAAGTCATAATAGCAGCTACCACTGGAAAGTCATCTAGATTAACACTTTGGCCTCCTTCAAAAACATGTATTAATACCTGCCACTTTGCACTAGCATTAGCAAAAGGCTCAACTATATTCTCTAGTAGTTGTCTAAGATAACTATCACAAACTTTATTTGGACCTATCTCCATTAATTCTTCAATGATTCTCACAGTATTAACAGCTACAGGAAGCTTTTGAAATACCTTTTGATCAATATGAGTCACATCTTGAGGCAATAAGTATTGGCTGAGATATCAGGCAAATCAATAGGTAATTACCATAGTACCATTTATTAAATTATGTCAAATACAGGAGATGGATAATGGAATGGAGGAGTTATAAATAGATTTATACTATGGAACAGATGTATAGTACTACTTTAGGGAGTAGATAGTACTTAGCAATGGTGAAAAACCTAAGAAGGCAGACTCTGGCAAATAGAACAGAACATTAGAGCAGAGTACAACTTTTGAAGAATGATCTTGGCTTCAACTTATATGTTGTGCCTCGGTCTCTAGTCATGAGGTCAGTCACTTATTTCAGAACAAAAGTAAGTTAGCAGAGTAGAGGTTCTAGAAATATAGAATAGGAACGGAAGTGAACAAGAATAGAAATAGGATCAAATAACATTAATTTACAAACTGAGGAAATACACTGTAACTACTTAGTACTTATAGGAAGTCCTGAATAGGAGAAAAGTAGTCTATTATGCTATTCTACTAATTATAATTTCAGGAGAATTATTAGGAGAAATAAATTACATAATTATTAGATTTCCAGAATATGACAGTACTCCCCCCTTTAAGGCTGAGCCCTCAAAGCTGTTATACATAAGCAATTTAAATATCACCTGATTTACTTTTTAAAAATCCTTTTCTGTGGACTTTTAACCTGAAACTTTACTACTATATCCTTCAACTCTACCTCAAATGCTAATTTCTTTGACTCTGATGATGAGTTATATAAGGCTAAATTAGCCCAAAGACATGCTGAGGCAAAAACTCTGCTTTGATAGCGGAAAGAAAAAAAACAGCTTGAGCGCCAAGCCTGAAAAGAGGCAAAGTTAGCAGAGCAGAAATGTTTGAAGGAAGAGGCACAAAGAAAACAGAAGGAAGAAGAGATGCAGCAGAGAGAAGAGAAATACCAGAGAGACCTGGCTCATTGACTAGAGGTAGATTACACTGCCGCTGTCGAACAACAATGTCACAAAAACTGAACTAATACTTTCCTATTTCTCTTAAATCCTCCTTCCAATGAGGAGATGAACCTTATTGACCTCCTGTCTTTGACTAAGAGGCAATATGTCTACTATTTGCCCAAGGAAACTCCAGAGGCCCATCAACAACATGAGGAGTTGACAAAGGAAATGGGGATGGTAGCTATTGGTAGAGGAAGTCTTTGTGAGAGATGCATAGACATTGGGATCTTGTGCATTTCCCAAAACTTGCTATGAGTTTTTATTTAATTTCTTTTGTTACTTTGTTAACTCTTTTAGTCATACAACGTCATGTACTCTCTACACCAAGGCTAAGGCTGCCTGTAAGCCTTTTGATGCTAATAAGGCATGCACAAAGGCAAGGGTGGAAGTGATCCAGAGGTCAAAAGCTAGAAAGACAAAACAATAAACAGATGTGGAATGGAAGACAAATGTTTTAAGGAAGTTGGATGAGTTGAGTAAGTTATGGGGGTTAAGAAAGGATGTCCAGAGAATTGTAATGACATTGGAGAAGTTGGTTGGCATAGAGAGCTAGGATTCTGAGAAAGAATACATTTCATGGCCAAAGTCCAAGAAAAAAGAGACAAAGGTGCAAGATAGCAGAGAAAAAGAAAAACAGAGGGAGGAGAGAATAGACAGAGTAAAGGAAAAGGAAAATGGAATAGAGGATGTGGAAGAAAGAAGTAGTAGTTTTTCTCTGGTTATGTATTCTGTTGGTACTGGAACTTTGTAATGTTTTTTTTTCTTTTGAATATTATTTTCTTTTTTGTGGGTAGAAAATAGATATAAGTGAGGATAGTTAATGAAATAAGAATACAAGTAGTGGACGTTTGCAGGAGAGGATTGTAGAAGGATACAAGTGCATGAGTTTTGAATACAAGTATCAGACTGCAACGGAAATACCAGAGTGAAATACAAGTAAGTGAGTTAGTGCAACAAAAACTATACTCTGAAATGTATGTAAGTATTCAAAGTTTTTTTTTTTTTTAAGTAGAAGTAAGTGCAAAGTAGTAGAGGTAAAAAATAGAATAAAAGGTTCTTTAGGGTTGTAATGGTCCCAGTTTAGAGGGGTACTTGAGATGAAAATTGTTCAGTAGTTCCTTGGCATGTTCTAGTTCTGTTACTGGTAACTATTCAGAGTTGTTGCCTGTATCTTTGTATCCTAGCCATATAACCTTGTAGAGCAGCTTATATGCCCTTTGGTAGTCAATCTTGGAGTCGATTACTTTGAAGATTTCATATTCTAGTTCTCCATTGATGATTACTGGTGCTGGCAGGGGCTCAGAATGCTCTAGAAAGATATTAGATATGGCTAGTTCGAGCATAGAGACATAGAACATAGGATAAACAGCTCTCGTAGTGTCTGGAAGGTAAAGTGTGAAAGATTGTGGACTGGGCTAAGCAATTATCTCATATGGTCTAAGGTATTTTTTGGAGAGTTTCTTCAATGGATGAGTCATGCAAAAGTACTGCACTCTAACAAATACTAATTGGCCAACTTGGAAGTCTGGTGGGTTGTTTTGATGAGAGTTAGTAGAGGGTTGATATTATTGTTAGACTTTGGCAATTTCTCTTTTGAGCATACCTTGTAGTTCATTAATATCAATTATGAAGTCATGGGTACGAGAGAAGGCTATATCTCATTCTGGGTATATATTGAGGTTAGGATAGTAGCCTTTGTTGGCAAAGAATAGGGATATCCCAGTTGTAGCATTAGGGACATTGTTATAAGAGAACTTAGCCAGGGGTAACAATTTAGACCAGTTGTCCTGTTGATAGTTGTAGTATATGCGAAGGTATTGTTCCAATATCTAATTAGTTTATTCTGCTTGACCATTTGCCTCTGGATAGTAGCCACTGGTAAAGTGAAGTCTCATATCTAAAGTAGTACCTAAGAAGTAGAAGAAGTGAGAAACAAACTCAGAGCTACAATCAGATGTAACATGAGACAGAATGCCATATTTTGAAAAGACATGAATGATAAAGAGATGTGCTAATTCTACTAAAGTGATGGTATTGTGAGTGGGAATAAATATAGCTTGTTTTAACAGGCAATCTACTATAATCAGGATGGTGTTGAATCTAGAGGAGAAAAGGAGTTTCTTGATGAAGTTCATAGAAATTGAATTTTATGGACATTCTAGAATAGAGAGTTATTAGAGAGATCTATATAATCTGTGCTATTGTGGTTTGGTCCTCATACAGGTGATACAAGACCTACAGAACTTTTGTATGTTGTTATGAATATTTGGTCAGGTATAATGTCTTATTTTGGCCTAGATGTTCTAACAGAACATACTCGTGGTGATACTGGAGAACCCAGAGGCGTAAGTTGGCATTATTCAGAACATATATTCTATTGTTGAGTCTGAGGAAACCTGCATTGTCTTTTGACCAGTGTCCTTTCAGATGGAGTAAATGGTCAGAGATAGAGGAGTTAGAGAGGAGTGCTACTAGAACATCAGAGTAGAGTTGGTTTTTGTCCAATATCGTGGCTGTGTGAAGTGTTGGGGTGGTGAGAATGGTTGCTCGGAGAGATGTTACAATTTGTTTATGAATAAAGACTAGATGGAAATTATGAGGATTTACTATAGCATAGCCATTATCTCCTTCTTTTGAATAGATGTCCCATCATCTAGTAAGTGTATCTGGTTTGGTACCAAGATGTCTGGAACAGAAGTAAATTATGAGGTTGAATTAGGAGAGATATTCTAACTATCTTGCTTATCAGCACATTAGAACCTTGGTTGTTGAAAAATATTCCAAGTTCTTGTAATCTGTTACAATATCAATTGATAAAGCGGACCCTTCTAAATAGTGTCGCCAAATTTTGAAGACTTCAAATATCACAAGTAATTCTTTGTCATGGATATCATAATTGAGCTCTGGAACAAAAAACATTCAGAAGTAGAAGATCACATGGTGAATTTGATTATTTTTAGTTATAATAGAAAAGATAGCAGTAAGAGCATAGTCTAAAGCGTTAGTTTCCATAATAAGTTGTGTATTCAGAACCCAATGTGTAAGGATAGATGCTAAGGTAAAGGCTTGTTTCAGGGTATTAAATACTACTTTACATTTGTTGTCAAAATTCCATGGAGTGTCTTTTCTAGTAAGCCAAGTAAGTAGTATGACTATGTCTGAATAATTAAAAATGAAATGCCTATAGAAGTTGGCGAATCCTAAGAAAGACTAGATATTCTTTATTTTCTTTGGTTCTAGCTATTCCTAAATAGTTTTCACTTTAGCGTTGAATATAGTCAAGCCAGATGGTAATAGAACATAGCCTAGATACTCCACAGAATCTACATAGAATTCATACTTTTCTGCCTTTGTGTATAAGCCTAATTTTTGGAGTTGTTTTAGTACTTTTTTGACATGGCTCTAGTATTGCGTGATATCATTGGAGTAGATCAAGATGTCATCCAAGTAAACTACTATGCACATGTCAAGGAGGTTAGTGAACACATTGTTCATGAAGCATTGAAAGATAATTGAAGCATTAGTTAATCCAAATAGCATTACTAATCATTTGAAAGTTCCATAGCGAGTTCAGAAGGCAGTTTTTTATTCATCCTCTTCAGTAATGCAGACCAGATGATATGTATATTGGAGGTTGATTTTGGTGTAAATGTAAGCCTTGTAAGGAGAATCTAAGAGATCAAAAATGAGAGAAAGTAGGTATTGGTCTTTTTTCATGATTTTGTTGAGTTTGCAGAAATCTACACAGAGCTAGAGGGAACTGTCTTTCTTTTTTATGAATAGAACTAGTGCTCTGTGAGGAGATAACATCAAACAGATAAATCCATTAGTGAGGTTTTTGTCAATGAATTCTTTTAATGTTTCTTGTTTAAATTTAGACAAGAAGTAGATAGTTCTTACTAGAGAATGGAAATCTTTCTCTAGTTCAATCTGCAGGTTGTAAGGGTGATAGGGAGCAAGTGTTTTTGCTTTGGACATGCTAAATACATTAGCATACTCATGGTATTCTTCCAGAACAAAAGAGAGGTTAATTTTTTCAGAGATTATAGTGGATTTGGCCTGTATTGTAAAACAGAATTGAAGGGAAAATATTGTCAAGCTTGAAAGGCACAAGATCTGAAGTAGGGCTAGTACATTGATAATTGTGATGTGAGGTCGCTTAGTGTTAGATAGGAATGTCTCAGATGTGGTGAACTGCAGAGGGTTTTCTACTAGAGAGAATAGAGGATTTACCAAGGTTTTAACAGGAGGAACTAGAGCTGGATTTTGAAGTAAAGATGGTAGTCAAAAAGATATTGACCCAGAAACCTAGTCAATCAACAGATTGTAACAGGTGAGCCAAGAATGACCAAAGACCAAAGAACAACAAGAATCAAGCAGAGTAATATAGAAATCAAGAGTCATACATTCACTAGAGGGAAATTTTACAGGCAACAATATTATCTCAGAGATAATATTATTTGATTGTCAAGTTCCTGAAGGAGCATCCTAGTGCCTTTGTCTTCTCTTCTCAGGATTGCCCATTCTCCGAGCCTCCTGAGCCTCCATGAGTGTCCCACTTGGTTTCTCTTTTCTTTGTGCTGTAGATAGTTTCTCAGTCTCATCTTTCTCAGTTTCATTTGACTCTGTATTCTAGGTATGATAGGTCTCTTGACTTGGACATGTTATTTGAAGGTTAGTTATGAGTAACCTATATCTAGTTCTCTCTCCTCTTAGGTTAGATTTCTTCTTTGATACTAATAGTGTCTCTTGTCTGTGATAGAACAATCTGGTCCTTGAGGTCCATGTAGGCTATTTGTTGTAGATAGTTTACCATAGACTGTGATCGAGCACTGTATTATAAATTTTTGAACAAAAAAAAAAAAGAAAAAAGATAATATTATTTGAGGTTCCATTAAACAAGCATAGTTCCATAGGAGGAGTAACACTAGTAGACAAGAAATGTTTATGAGCAAAAACAGAGTCTAAGAAACAGTATGTAGATCTGGAGTCTACTAGTGTTCAGATGGATATAGGCTGAAGATAGTCTGGAGCACACACTAGAAGAGAAACAAGGGGTATGCAAAGAGAGTTGGGATCAGAAAGAGCAGATACATTGAGATGCATTAGACTTGTAGTTGTACAAATAAATTCAACACAACCCCTAGTTTGTGCTGAGTCTTAGGGGCCGCACTTTAGTTTTCTAAGAGATTCTTAGAAGGCAGAGTTTTTTGTTCCACTAGAGTAGTTAGTTGTGTCCTTAACAGTTGTTTTCTAGGGCACCTATCTACTTTGTGGTCCTTCAATCTGCAATATACAGAGGTTATTGTCAATACAGTGCTTATGCTTATTACTGTTCAATTTACTGTCTCTGCCTAGTTTGTTGGAGAGATTAACATGTGAAGTGGATGGGGATAGTGATTTAGCAATAGAAAATAGTAGTTATCTAGGAGGTTTCAAGAAATTCTAAGAGGGCATAGTCTATAGTGGATTTGTGGTTAACTAGGGATAAGATAGAGCAGAGCTTTGTGAGGAGGCAGAGTACTAAGCTATTTTATCCTATTTTTGGTTGTGGCTATTCACTATTTCCTTCTCCATATTCCAGAGACAATCTTGTTCACAGTTTTGTTCCCAGTAGCAATTGTCAAAAGTGATTGCCAATTGGTACATAGCATAGAAAGAAGAGGGTTTGCCCTATTCCTAGTTTGCTATCAGATCCTAAAGGTAATTTGGCAACCCCTGATAGAAACAATGGCATAGAACTAAATTATCCCAGTTTAACTGTATTACATACCATATGAATTCCACATTGTAAGTGGCAATCTTATCTCCTAACTTCATATGGAGGTTATTGATAAGATTGGCAGCATTCCCTACTGGGTCCGAGAGTCTGAAATGGACCCAGAGTTTATTTACAAAAAGCTGCCAAATAGAAAGCCAGGGTTATGAATAGCCAAGGTCTTCCTGTTATAGTGTGACTTTGAACCAATCTTGCATTACACCAGAGAGATAGATCATTGTGAAATTGATTTTTTCTTTATCAGTGAGAAATTGTGGGACATTAGTACAGAAGTAGAGTCAATATTGAAACAGGAAGTGATTAAGCTTGTGAGGATCAGAGCTGTCAAAGGTATCCAGAATGTAGGCCATCAATTGATAAGGTTTTGGTACTGATCCTTTGTTAAGGTTTTTTGATAATTGTTAGAGAGCCTTAGCTGACTAATTGTCAATGGGATTATAGTCAGTGATAGAAGATGAGATTTGGAAAACAGGGGTAGGAATAGAAATAGGAGCATTGACCTAGTCTAGGTCGTCATTGACATAAGAAATAGTAATAGGATCTACATCATGGAATTCTGAAGGATCTATCAGAAGTAGAGATAACAAGGGACATACTAAAGTACAAGGTACTCCTAAGTGGAGGTGTCTTGACCTCCTTGGGAAACTAGAAGTTGAACGACTGATAGTTTGGTCAGCTAGAGGAATAGAATTCATTCCTTTTTTTCCTCTAACCACTACCATGGTTAAATCAAATATTCAGAATAAATCTTATGCTACCAATACTCGTTCCCCTGGTCCCCAAGCTACCTTTACTAGTGTTGGTGAGTTCCTAGACTTACTCAACCTTATTTCTCATACCAGCTCTAGGGCTGGTAAATGTGTTCATCCCAGAGGACACTCTCATGCTCGTTGCACTATCAAACACTCCTTTAGGAGTATCTTAGCTATTGAGATCTCTAGGAATGCATTTCCTGAGTTCTCTTCTTCCTCTGAGGAGGAGAAAAGTAAAGAGGAGGAGGTCAGTTCTGGTCCCAGGACACCTACTACCTCTAGGATTATTACAGGCAAGCTCTCTTACAGAATTGCCCCTTTCTAGCTCCCTGCTGCTCTCTCTCTCTGCTCCTAAAGGGAGAACACATTCTATGAGTTGGGATGACTAAGTTTCTGCTGAGGAGAGCAAGGACCTTGCCTTTGGGGTAATTTCTGCCTCCTAGACCCCTTTGTCAACTAGTTTAATGCCTCATAGCCTAAACCATAGAACAACTGAGTCATTCTCTCAAGTGGAGAGTGGCAGTACAGTGCCAGACACCTGTGATGTGACAGGTGAATGTGACACATTAGTTATCTGTGACTGTGACAGCTTACCTCAGGTATCACAACCTGTGACAAGTGACATTGTCACATATAATATCACACATGATTGTGACTTGTAGAATGGTGAACACTATGTCACATCCTTGTCTGGTCACTTTGGCTATTTAGAGAACAACTAGACAAGGTTTTTATCTAGGCCTTTAGCCTGGCTTGTGAAGTTTATGTTGAAGTCAGTCCACTATGCTTCCTTCCTACAACAGTCTGTAGAATAGCAGATAGTGTTGTCTGAAGGATCGCTATGCTCCTTTTCTCCAATAGTCTGTGAGGATTTTCTTTCTAACTCATTTCTTTATCTCTCAAATTATAAGAAAAATCAATTTGAAGTCTATTGTCACATACATATACAATCTATAATCTAATGCTATTAAATACTTCTTTATATACTATATTAAGTGTTCTTTTACTCTCTTGGCTTTGCTCTGGAAGAAGTACTAAGATATTCAGAGGTAAAGTACATCTTGAAAAGGCCATATTAAGTTGTTTATGGGAGAACACTAATGTTTGCAAATTAATCCTCACATACTCCACTGACTGTCCTTGAGACTTGTTGATAGTTATAGCAAAGGCCAGTCTGACTGGAAATTGAAGTCTCTTGAGTGGCACAGGCAATGTCTCTATATTAGGTGATAACCTGATCCTTGGAATCAATACCACCTTGCCTCTAAATCTCCTGTTCTTGCTGATAATTTTATACTGGAGCATCTTTTTTCTCACATTCAATACCACCATTCTTGTCCCACTACAAAGTCCTTCTCCTGGATCCAAGTTCCTCAATAAGATAACTAGAGAGCCAACCTTGAGACAGAGTTAAGCAGGAGGCAATCCACCAGTATTGAGTTGTTAAAGAAACTCTGCAGGATAGGCATGGTGCATTCTATCTTCTTTAGATATAGAGTCCACACTTCTCAGCATATGGACCTTTGTATTTGGGTTGAACTGTTGAAGAATGGCCTCATTGATATCATGGACTTGATTATTTCTAGAACAGAGAATAATGCAATCCAAAAAGTACCAGTCATCTTGAGCCCTTGAGTTACTAATCCCTAAATAGATTCTATTGATAAGAGCATTGAGATTAGCACAAACCATAGACTGAGGAACTTGAATCATCTCATTATCATCCATAGTTGACCCAGCACCAATCTCTAGCAACCACTGAGCATATTGATTGTCAGCTTCAGAGTGACCCAAGTGCATATTCTGTCTGAGATACAAGAACTTGATATGTTCCCATAAGTTTCCTCTGCAGAGAAATGCTGCTACCACTTGTTGACATGTTCCTTTGGGCACCACAGGCAAAGTCTGATAAAAATCCCTTCCAAATACCACTGTAATTTCACCAAATAGATGGTCATTCTAGATAATATATTAATTCAAGAGCTATCAAGTGCAAGTGATTACTTACTTCAAGCAAGTCTCTGATACACTGATCAACAGCATCAATATCATACTTGTGCTGCATAGGAACTTCAT
>Ga0153965_1000019_pt1 | contig 21019 bp, 14 predicted proteins | sample TSFL049MetaG_FD_104707 | JGI IMG/M metagenome (GOLD analysis project Ga0153965, IMG submission 104707) | Attine ant fungus gardens microbial communities from Florida, USA - TSFL049 MetaG | ecosystem: Host-associated > Fungi > Mycelium > Unclassified | place: USA: Florida, Paynes | collected... | reverse complement strand
CTCGTATGGGTCATCCAACTATGGCTCCTCTAATACCGACTCGTATGGGATGTCCAACAAGAGCCATGGCTCCAACGACAATAGTAACAGCAATAATTATGGCTCAGCCAACAATGACTCCTATAGCTCATCTAATACTGCTGGTTCCAACTTCATGACCAGCGCTGTACAAGACATTGCTGGCAAAGTTGGTCTCAACGTAGTATGTCTCTCTATGTTCACGTCGCTTTCGCTTATTGAGGTTGTTCAGAGCGATGAAACAGCTGGAAGGATTGGTACAGGGTTGAAAGAAGGAGTCGAGCATTTCGGCCGTGGCGGCGGTCAAAGTGGTGGTAGTAGCGGTGGCTTCTGTAAGTTGTTTTTTACACCCATCTACGTGCTGGTGAATGCTAATTCTTGGGAAGTCTAATCCAGGTTTGGCATCTTTTGCAAGAGATGGATGGACACATGTAATCGAAGAGAATTTCCTGTACCTTGTGTAAATGTAAAGGAAAGAGAAATGAACTGTATGAGTGATGTCTGGATGGGTACCTGGTATACTGTGTATCAAGGGGCCAACAGCTGTTTGATAGGACTCAGCAGGACCCTTAACTTAAAGTTAAGGTAGAGTGTTCCCTCAGGGATAAAACATCTTATTACAGTAATAGACTATGATCTAAGCACCTGTCCACTAGTTACATCAGTACAGTAAATGTTCAAGTTGAAACAAAGATATGTTGAATATGTCCTCTGTGGACTATTATTTCGTCTCTATTTTCTCTCATCGTTATCTTCTGATTGATTAGTAAGCAAGCATGTCTGCCAGTGCAGATTTTTTCTTACACCTCAGTTCTGCACACTTCAGACTGAGGTATAGACTTTTATTAGACTGTTCATATATCATGCTGATGTAGTTAGACTTCGTGTTCTAATAGATACATCAATGAATCAGTTCTGCACACTTCAGACTGAGACTTCGTGTTCTAATAAGATAAACACAGAACTAAGGAAAGCAAAACTACATTCAGGGCAACAAAGTCTGCTTACTAAGCAAATTTGAGAAAATGATAAAGGAAATTCCTTGGTCAGCAAGGATCAATGATAATAAATATAAGAGGAAGCAAAAATGTCCAAAAGAAAACTAAGATTTTTAATAGCAGGATGAGCAACTAGAATAACTCCAGGGGATCCTTAGTATATTATAGTCATACTAGATAGCAGTAGAAAAGTCTTACCTCCAGGGGATTCTCAGGAGAACAGAATGAGAACACCTATTAAGACTTGATTCCTTAAGGGACAAAACTTATATTTTGAGAGCTGATCTCTGTGCTACTTTTTGGATTATTTTGGTGCAAGAAAATATGAAACAAATAAAGGATACTCAGTGGAATGGGTAGCAAAGAAAATCCAATGGAGTAACAAAGAGGAAGCAATTGGTATACTAAAGGTGTGGACCCACAGTTCGAGAGTGGAAGAATGCACAAAAGAAAAAATAAAAGAGTTAAACAAAATGATGGATGACAAAGTCTTACTGGTCTTGAAAGCACTAGAGGAACCATCAATACTCAGGAAGATGGGAGATAAATAGCTAAATATCTGAGTTAAATTGATAACAACAGATACTCACAAGACATTTTGCAAACAGGCACTAGTCAACTTAGGGAGTATAAGCTCATGTATAAGCCAGAAGTTCATAAAGGAAAACAACCTTGACACAATACAACTACCATTTCTGATCACCTGTTATAATACTAATGGAACTGTAAACAAGAACAGCAATGTCATAGAAGTTGTCAAAATGAACATGACCATCAGCAATCACCAAGAGCTTATTCAATTATCAGTGATGAACCTCAGCAAACACAACCTATTCCTAGAATACAATTGGTTACAGAAACATAACCTATCCATCAACTGGAAGAATTCCTTAATCAGTCTGCAGAACTGTTGGCAGTAGTGTAAAAAGGTCTATATACCAAAAGAACCAGAAGAAGTAGAAGACAAAGATGTTGAAGAAAAAATGATAGAAGAGGGAGAGAATGTGCTATTTATTAACCTGGAAGAAGAAGCATGGAGAAGGGAAGAGTTGAACATTTGAAGTAGAAGTGAAGGCATAAAAGAAATTAGAGAAGATATACCCAAAGAATACCAAGACTTTAATGATCGGGTCTTCAACAAAGTAGTATTCGAAAAACTACTAGACTGATCTAAATGGGATCATGCCATCAAGTTAATACCTAACACAACATTAAAAGATTGCAAGATATATCTATTAAATGTTAAAGAACAGAAAGATGTAAGACTCTAGCCACAATGACTTAAGTCTACTCCAAGTGTCATGACTTGGCAAAATAGCTAAGTCAATATTTATATTTCTTTTCTTTTTCTTTTCTTTTATTTTTGGATCATTGTTTTCTTTTATATTTTCTTTTCTTTATTTTCTTATCAATGGACACATGAGAAGAAAGTGACTCATAGGGAAGTGCAGGACAAAAGGGAGGGTTATGGTTACTCTCCATGTATAAATAGTGTACAAAATCTAATGAGAACTCTCTTTGTCAAATGCTGAACAAAGAGCAGTTGGCTTAATTCTAGCATGGAGTTTAGCTCTCTGACACCAAGTCAGAGTTAACAAGGAGAACTCGATAGAGTTTCTATTTGATTTTGTACACTACTTATACATTTTACTATAGTGGCTGTGCAACATCCTCCCATGGTCCTCATATTATTCCTATCATGTGTCTACCTCATCACATGTTATGACTGTGACATGTGACCTTGTGTGATGTGACTGACATGTGACCCATATTATGCTTTTTGTGACTATGTGACTGTCACATGATGCTTTCCCATGTTCCACCTTAGTAATGATCTAACTAAATAAAAGAAAAAAAAACCAAAAGAAAAATAGAAAATAACTTAGCCATTTTGCCAAGTCATGACATCAAGGCAGAAGAAAGAAAAAGAGAATTTGTGAGGAAGGACTATATTAGACCCTTGAAGTTGCCACAGACTTTACCAGTGTTCTTTGTGGGAAAAAAGTATAAAAAGAAAAGGATAGTACAAGACTATTAGTACTTAAATAAGGGAATGATCAAGGATAATTAATTATCCCCTATCTTTGATATCTAATCTAATAGACACTATGGTGACAAAAAAGGTATTCACAAAGATGAATCTACAGTGGGGGTACAATAATGTATACATAAAGGAGGGAAACAAGTAGAAGACAGCATTTACAATATATCTAGGAGTCTATGAGTCTACTGTGATGTTCTTTGGTCTCACCAACTCACTGGTAACTTTTCAGGCAATGATAAATGATATATTAAGAGACCTAATAAACATAGAAGATGTAGCAGTATTTATGGATGACATTCTAATAGGAACTGAGAATGAAAGGGGGCATGATGAAATAGTAGAGAAAGTATTGAGAAGAATGAAAGCCAATGACCCATACATAAAACTGGAGAAATATGTATAGAAGGTTAAAAAGATTGACTTCCTAGGACTACCAATAGGAGTAGAGGGAATCAAGATGCAGGAGAAAAGAGTGATAGGAGTTCTAGAATGGCTAACATTGTTATATGATGGAAAATATTTAATAATATAATTTCCTTTTTATTTTATATTATTACTAATTTTTGCTCCTAAACTCCTGTTGTCTACTCCTATAGGGTCACAATGTAGACTAGTTACTTGTACTCCTCCTATTCTGGACTTAGTATAAGTACTCCAGTAGTTACATCTTAGTTCCTTAGTTTGTAGATTAAAGTCATTTATGTCTTTAATATCCACCTCTATTCCTATCAATCTATATATTGCTCCTTTTCTGGTCTCCTAGCAACAATTCCATCCTCCTGAAATATGCAACCACACACGTGATAGCAGATTAAGGCACAGTGCATAAGCTAAGGCCAAGGTTGTTTCTATTTTGTTGTCAAATCCTACCTATCCCAGAGTAATTCCACTCCACTTCAGGCCATTCTGCTCCTACTCTGTTCCGTCCTTGACAAACATCCAAAACAGTCAAAGATATACAAAGGTTCTTAGGATTAGCAAACTATTACAGATGGTTTGTCAAAGACTTCACAAAAATAGCCAAATCACTACACAAGTTGGTCAGAAAAAATAAGAAGTGAGGCTAGAGAGGAGCAAAAAGAGGTATTTAGGTAATTGAAAAAGGTATTTATGGTATGACCAGTATTAGTAGCACCTGACCTAGATAGAGAGATGCAAGTAGAGGTAGATGCATCAGAATATGCAACAGGAGGAATTCTGTTGATGAGATATGAGGATGATAAGTAGAGGCCAGTAGCCTTTATTTTGAAGTCATTAAACAAAGTGAAAAGGAACTATGAGATACTCAACAGAGAAATGCTAGTGATCATTAGATGCTTAGACAAATGGAGACACCTGTTGGAAGGAGCACAGAATAGATTCGAGATCTGGAGTGACCACAAGAATCTAGAGTACTTCATGAGTAGTTAGAAATTGAATTGTAGACAAGCAAGATGGACACTATACCTATCTAGATTCGATTTTGTACTTAAACATGTGCCAGGAAGAAGCATAGAGAGAGCCAATAGTTTAAGTAGATGACCAGACTGGCAAAAGAGAGTAAAGACAAATAACAAGAACAGACTATTGCTAAGAAAAAAGTAGCTAGAAGTAAGAGCTATGCAATTAGCAGAAGTCATAATAGAAGAAGTAGATATATTAGAAAAGATAAGAAAATCAGAGGCAAAAGATAATAAGGTAGTAGAGAAAATAAAGCAAGCAGAAGTAAAAATGTTAAGAGACAAAGAGTGAATATCACAAAAGATCACTTACTTATTGTGATTGGTGCTTTGATACTTTGAGAAGTTCAAAAATACAAAGTTAAAATGGTAACAAAAGTGGTTGTTAAGTCTGAGGTCTAATCCTCAGACAAGGAGTCCTAATATATAGAAAAGTGATAGTCTGTGTACTAGGACAGGCCATTATATACTATTACCTATTGTTCTACATATGGTAGTGCCTTTGTGCTCAAAATAGCAATGACTTAACCATATGGAGGCTGTCCTTTGTTCTAATTAAAGACAGATGGCTATCTATCAGTAATTAATTAATGTCCATGTGCAAACATTGAGGACTTCATATCTCTACTAATATTAATTGCCTTGAGGTCATTCTAGGCTCATTCTAAGTATTATAAAAAGGGCTTCTATTGAGCCTAGAACAAAAGCATCAATCATGGTGGTTTCTGAGATATTAGCAATTTAATAAACAGTAATATTGTAAGGACTTAGTTATGATAACTTAATTCTACTTCTTATCTGAGTTGACAAGGAGAACTCAATAGAGTTCCCATTATTTTCTATACACTACTTATACAACTACTACATAGTCTGTGCACTACTTTTCCACATTCATCATGTGACTTGTTATGTGATATGACCATGTAACTGTGACACCTATGATGTGACACTTTCCCACACTCCTCTCTGTGTAGTAAGTCCAAAAGAAAAGTAAAGTAAAGTAAATATAAATAATGACTTAGCCGTTTTGCCAAGTCATAACAAATATGGTGGTTATTTATTGATCTGCTTGATATCTTGGCCAATACTGATTGTTTTGAGACATGACTGGCATCTATCAAAAGGTCTTTTTGAGGGCTTTTCATAGCCATTGAGACTGTGAGAATCATCAAAGCATTGATGAAGATATGGCTGAATGAAGTTTGTGACAATAAAGAGAGGAGGACAAATTAATGCTGAGAGATGAAAAGGTATATGTCCTGAGGGATGAAAAGTTAAGAGCAAAAGTGATCCAGCTATGCTATGATGTACTAGTGGGAGAACATAGAGAACAGTAAAAGACAACAGAACTAGTAACCAGAAACTTCTGGTGACTAGGGATAACAAAAGAAGTAAAGAAGTATATAGAAGGTTACAATGTGTGCCAAAGAAACAAGAACTATATGGGGGCCCCCACAGAAAAACTTATGCCAAATGCAGTACTAGAAAGGCCCTAGACTCATATCATAGTAGATTTTATTACAAAGTTACTGCTAGCTCAAGAGTATGACAGTATATTGGTAGTATGCAATAGGATAACAAAAATGGCACATTTTGTGCTGACTACAGAAAAAACTTCAGCAAAAGAAGTAGCAAGATTGTTCCAGAATAACATCTAGAAACTGTATAGTTTGCCAAAAAGCATTATTACAGATAGAAGAGCACAGTTTGCAGTGGGAATGATGAAAGAGTTAAATCACATGTTAGGAATAGACACAAAATTGTCAATGACATACCACCTACAAACAGATAGTCAAACAGAACAGATGAACCAAGATCTTGAGCAATATTTAAGAATGTTTATAAATCATTAACAAGAGCAATGGCTAGACTGGTTGGCAATGGCAGAGTTTGTATACAACAACAAAGTGCAAACTTGTAATAATCAACCTCATTGTCTCTAGGTGTTCTACACATGGACTGCTTCTTCATTTCATATTACTTCATATATCTAATGGCTCAGTCAATGTCTTACTGGTAGGGCATGTTCTTTACTTAGCAGGCCTCACGTCTGCTACATATATTCCTTATTACTACCTCATAGTACATAGGTATATATTCACTAGATACTCAGCTATATTCTCTATGCTTTACCAATTGTATCATTCCCTTTCTTCTCAACTCTTATATCATCCTCAAGTTTTTACTTGAGTGTTGCAACCTGAGTTACTTCTCAAGGTTGTAACAACTCCCTAGCAATGCCAAACTCTGTTTTAGAGCTCCTATGATGTTGTCTCTGCAACTAAGTCACTTTGTTCTGTAGTCTCCTTGTTTTGACTCAGTCTTAAGTCAAAGCAACTTAATCACCAATCTGATCACTCTAAAAATAGATTTTCACTTTCAAAAACCCAAATAAAGGAAAGAGATAAATGAGCTTGCTTGCCCTCTTTCAACTAAGTGGAAGTTTTTATAGGTTTAGAGAAATACAAAAGAAATATACAAAAAAATAGAGAAAATAATAAAACCCAGTCATAAATCTATTATTACAATGATTGTTCCAGTAGTGATAGGGAATCCCATATCTCCTTATCTTTTCTTGATTATTTCCTATTAGTTTTGCCAGGTCTGCTCTGCTCTTGCCAAGTTACTAGGTTACCTACTACTAACCCTATAGCAATCTTCCTTTTCTTTGGCTTATCTCAGCAACTTGGGACCTGTCTTTTTCTTTTCTTATCCAGGGAGTTTTAGGTATTGTCTCTATAGCTCCCTGAGGCTCTTTGTTACTTCTTTGTTTCTGATTGTAGTAGATCAGTTTTGATGCACTCCTATTCTTAGATATCACTGATTGAATGATGCCATGGCTATTCTTATTTCCTACTGGGCCACTAGTCCTGTTTCTTTGTGATAGGCATTTTTCCAAACTTTTCTATATGAGGCTTTTTTTTCCTGACTAAGCTGCTATTCTCAGCAATGATACTGTGGGGCTACAGGCTTGACTCTGCTAGTTCTTGAGTGATTGGCCTGTTGGTGGTAGTGACCTTATGTTCCCAGATATACTACTATGTAGTTAAGTAGCCAGCTTTTGGTAGTGAAGTCCTCTATGTCTTCTCTGCTACCTATCAGATGATTCTATCTTAGTCCTAATTTTGGGGTATAAAACAAAAAAATTTGTTTGATTTTAGGCCTCACAATGTCTCAAGGCAATCAATATTGGCTGAGATATCAGGTATAAGACTCTAACTGTGATGGCTTAAGTCTACTCTAAGTCAGAGCTGACAAGGAGAACTTGATAGAGTTTCTGTTTGATTTTCTACACTACTTATACATTTTACTATAATGGCTATACAATGTTGTTCCATGGTCCTCATGTTATTTCTATTATGTATCTATCTTATCTGTCACAAACTTCATTTAGCTATATCTCCATCAATTCTTCAACAATTCTCATGATCTTAATAGCTACAGAAAGCCCTTAAAAAGCCCTTTCAATCAATGCCAGTCATATCTCAAGGTAATTAGTATTGGTCGAGATATTAAGCAGATCAACAGGTAACCTGTCATGGCCTTAACCATGACCCTGAACTTAGCAGAATATTACCTAAGATTAGTCAGCATACCTGAAGTACACATTGATTTAGTCAGTACATCTTAGCTTTGTTCTTCCATAGACAAAACTTCAATCAACTCCTTTTCCTTTTCCCTGACCTCCTGTGACCCTAGTCTGGACCTTAATCCCTTCAACTTGAAGCTGAGGATTGGTACAGAGACTGGTTTAACCCTTAATGTTGTAACTAAATCCTCAATTACTCACCTTTTCTTGTGAAGTTTTTTGGTCCTTAACATAACCACTATATTACTGTTTATTAAATTGCTAATATCTTGGAAACTACCATGACCAATGCTTTGGTCCTAGGCTCAGCAGAAGCCTTCTTCATAACACTCAGAATGAGCCTAAAATAACCTCAAGGTGATTAATATTGGTGGAGATATAAAGGCCTCAATGTTTGTACATGGACTTTATTAATTACCCATAGATAGTTATTTGTCCTTTTCTTAGAACAAAGGACAGCCTCCATAAGGTTAAGTTATCACTATATTAAGTATATGATGATCTGTCCTAGTATACAAACCATTACAATTCTGTATATAAGAACTTATAGTCTGAGAATTAAACCTCAGACTTAACAATATCTTTGCTGCTTGTCTAACTTTGCTTTTTTGAGCATTTCAAGTTCTAAGTCAGCAATCACAAATAAGTAAGTGACCTTTTGTGATATTATCACATGTTGTGACTATGACCCATAACTCATGACATGACCTTGTGATGTGACCAATATGTGACATTGTGACTAAGTCACATAATATTGATGGGATCAAAGAGGAATTTAATCACAAGACAAAAGTGATGACAAATAAAAATATAAAAGATCTCTAAGATGTCTCACAATTGTGCACTAAACAAGTAGGTACTGGGAAGATGATCAAATGACAAAAGAGAGCTTAAGAAGGGGGGAAAAGAAGGGAAAAACTCAAATAACCAAAAGAGATGATAATAAAGTATTTAAGAATCCACTCAAGGTAGCTCTTACTGTAATAGGTTCTCTAAGACATGTGTTTGTCTCATGTTGTGACACTACTGCCCTTATCTAGTCTAGTAGTCTAGCTCGCTATCAATACAGCAGAACTACCTAGAACTCTTGTGCCATTGTGTGGGCTCTTCTTTAGCTGACTGTACAACTGGAAGCTAACTCCAATAATATATAGCAAGTGATTAACTCCTAGTGTAAGCAAATGCCCAAGTTCATTGGGGCTCAAATTCCTGTTGAGGGAAAGGTTTGGTGGTTTTTTAGAAAGTAAGAGAGAGCCCTCAGAAAAATAGAGACTTAGTTACTCCAAATAGCTGTTAAGCTCTAGAGCAACAGAAAGGGATGATGATGGGGGTATAGTGCTTGAGTTCCCTTTTGTGCCCTAGAGTATTTTATTAAGATTACAAAACAAAGAGACAACAAAGAAAGTAAGACAAAGAAAACCTCCAAATTCCCAAACATAGTAAGGCTAATGTAATGCAATGGCATCTCTCCCAAACACTCAGTAACCACTCCTTGACCCTCTAACCCTACTCCAGGAATTCTCCTTTGCATGATAGGTAGCTCTCAAGCCTCTTGCCAGGCCATAGAAAGAGATGATGATCTCAAGCCATCTTGCTCTTGAGTGCATTGTCTTTGTCAATTCTCCTTTCTATCTCTTTCTCTAACTTTCTTATTCCTCTCTCTATCTTCTCTATGTCTTCTCATTCCTTCAGAACCCAGTTTCCTTCTCTTGCCATTGCAATATAACTCCATGTCGACTTGACCATCTTGATCTTGGTATAATTAGCCATCAGTAATGATAGCTCAGATCTGATCATAACTCTTCTGAAAATAGCACTGCTAGTTGCTGAGGTATGACATCATTATGGTAGCACTAGGTCTTTGAAGTTTGCCTCTGTCCTTGAGAGCACTTCTAGAAGGGAAACCCATTAGAAATCTGATACAGGACACCTGGGCAAGTGTCTATGAGGTATATGTAGTAGTGGTCACAGCCACTACTCTGCTACTCAAGTAAGATGCTCGAGTTCACAACTGGGCATCTAAGAAACATCTCTGGGGGCTAAACTTGTCTCTTAAGCTGGTTATTCTCATTATTATGATGAAAAATATCACTTTTATTGCCTAAATGGCTGTCTAGTATAATAGCAACAAGCATTAACAAAGAAGCAACATACAGAGCTTTTCAAAAGAAATGGTATATGGTGGTCTTCACTTCATCAACTTTCTTATCAGGACCCTGTCAAACATACAGTTTTAGGAATTATGCACAATTGGCTAGAGGGTATCCTTCAACATCATATTTGTGTTAAATGGGGCATTGGTGCAGATGACAGACAAGATTCAAATACATAGCAGGAAGTGCAGATTGTTAATGATATGGGAATAGATCTGGATAAAGATTTCATTAACAAAGAACTCATAGAGCTATAATAAGAGAGCCAGGAACATGATGATATTCCATCTTATCTCCAACATCTTTATTCAATCAATACTCAAATTTTGATAACAATGGACCTTAGTGATAATGAAAGTGACTTCTATGCAAGTCTAGGCTCAGATAATGACTCTGAATGTTCTGAAGTAGAGTCTTTATATTTGGCATGCATTTTCAATACATTAACTTTGGCAGAAATCCACAACTGCATTGCAAATATCATAATTCCATTCTAGATCAATCATCCACCAGCTAATCTTGGTGACAAATGTCATGGAAAACTCAAGGCTGATCATTGGTTAATATTGTTTACAGTTATATTTCTCTTGATTCTTCCTGAAATATAGTCAAGAACTAAATCTTAGTATAACCTGGCACTCTTGAAGAATCTCCACAACATTACAACCTGCACCTATATTGTTATGTTATATATGACCTCTTCAGAATTAGCAAACACATTTGCAGCTCACTACTATGATTACTAAGTATCTTCTACCAAACTTTTTCCCAATGTGCAATCACATCCAAATCATCATTATGCATCATATATTCCAGATCTCTTATGGTTTTGGGGTCCACTTATCAAGCTAAGTAAGTTTTCCTATGAGTGTCACAATGGTCTTTTCCAGAAGATCAATACCAATAACCACTTGTATAAGATCTCTTATTCATTTTCATCAATTTCTACTGATTAATGATAGAGCATTAGGGGAGCTGGATCTTACAATGTTATGGTAAGTCTGTCGATGTGGACATCTAAGTGGTCTATTTGAGAAGATATCTGAGAACACTAATAATCTCAATTTTCTTGAGGACCAACCACCATCATTGACTCAAAGAGCCTAGCAAAGCCAAAATAATACTTGTTTCCTAAAAACAGTATATGAAAATATTCTTACATATATACAGCAAAAGTATCCTCTTGTTTAATATTATCAAGAACTTTCACACCCACTTGATGCATATGTTCTTTTACCATGGGCCAATAATGCACCATATATCACCTATAAGACTCATACATTTATAATACACAGCATTTATCCACAGAATAGCTCTGTTAGTTTTTATAGTAACTCATAAGTAGTCCAATATGGCTATATAACCCATATCTGGATCTTACCTCCTAATACTTCCTTTACACAATCACAAGCATTTCTCTCAATTTTGTTATATAAGAAGATCTCAGGAGATGATGCTGTAAAGAGTCCCTATTATGCTGTCACACTGTACAAACATTTAGGCAAAATAAGTGACAATTTGCACCCTCATAACCAGAATAACTGGCTCAAGAAAAGAGCTCGGTCCCCCAGGGATGTTCCCTAGATACCCAGTCATAGACTTGAGCATCTAGCTTGGGTAGCAGAGTAGTGGCTGTGACTACCATTACATACATCTCATAGATGCTTGCCTAGGCACCTTGTATCAGATTTCCAATAGATTTCCCTTCTAGAAGTACTCTTGAGGATAGAAGCAAACTTAGATAAACTAGCGTAACCCAAGCAACGTCATACCTCAGTGGCCAGTAGCACTATTTGTAGAAAAGTTACAATCAGATCTGAGCCACCATTACTGATGGCTAATTATGGTAAGATCAAGAGAGTCAAGCCATTGCAGAGTTGCATTGCAATGGCAGTGGAAGGAAATTGGAATCTGGAAGAATGAGAAGGTATAGAGGAGATAGAAAGAGGAACAGAGAAGCTGAGGAGAGAAGCAGTAGGAAGGCTAGATGAAGATAACACGTTGAAGGCAACACAACTTGAGATCACTATCTTCTTTTATAGCCTGGCAAGAGGCTCGAGACCTGACTATTGTGCAGAGGAGGATTCTGAGAGTAGGGACAGAGGATTGGGAAGTGGTCACCTAGTATTTGGAAGGGTACCGTCTCATCATTTTGGCCTTGCTATGTTTGGAAATTTAGAGGTTTTCTTTGTCTCACTTTCTTTGTTGTCTTATTGCTTTGTAATCCTAATAAAATACTCTAGGGCACAGAAGGGAACTTAAGCATCATACCCCCATCATCATCCTTTTTTGTTGCTTTAGAGCTTAATAGCTATTTTGAGTTACTGAGTCCCTAGCTTTCTAAAGAGTTTTCTTTAATTTATAAAATCCACTAAAACTTTCCCTTGATAGGAATTCAAGCCCCAACGGACTTGGACATTCACTTATGCTAGGAGTTAATAGCTCACTATATGTCATTGGAGTCAGCTTCCAGTTGTATGGTCAGCTAAAGAAGAGCCTACACAACAACATAGGAGTTCTAGGTAGTTCTGCTGTATTGATAGCAAGCCAGACTACTAGACTAGGTAAGGGCAGTAGTGTCATGATGCAAGACAAATGTGCATCTTAGAGAGCCTAGTACAGTGAGATCTACCTTGAGTAGATTTGTAATACTTTATTATCATTTCTTTTAGTCTTTTGAGTTGTACCTCTTTATTCCCCCTGTTCTTAAGCTCTTTTTTATATCTGATCATCTCCCCAGTGCCTACTTGTTTAGTACATAATTGTGAGACATCTCGGAGATCTTTTATATTCCTATTTTTTATCACTTTTGTTTTGTGATCAATTCCCTTTGATCTCTATCAGCACCTACCCTGGTTTTAAGTGCTTTCTTGTATACATACCAGAAGTATAGCAAGCATTACCAGATACTATGGTAGTTAGATTGGAGCAGGTAATCTTTCATATTGCTTCTTTTGATTGCCCATTGGGTACATTTGGAATCAAAAAACATATTACAGTTCTAGTAGATAGTTTTCACAGAGATAAACAGTAATATAAAGTTTGAGAAAAATATGATCTAAATTGTATGAGCTTACTCTGATTTAATTGATCAAGAGCTTGGAATTACTATATACTCTCCTCATCAACAAAAAGATAGTAAAAAACCTGGGGTAGTCAGCACATTCTCCTTCTTCTCACACATAACTCTAGCATGCTCCTTGTCTTTACCCTTCAAATCATTTGTAACACTAGCACTCTTAGGTAGCAAGGTTGTCAATGTGCAAAAAGCAGATGATATTGGTAAGTTTTCCCAAGTCCTTAATAAAACAAGGGTATGACAGTCTTTCTGGAAGGGAATCTAAGGCAATAGACAATGAGTAAGTGCAGATGCAGGTTCTGGCAAGAGAGCTAATGAAACAACAAGTCTTTCTGTTAAGATTTTAGACCTCACAGTTGAATGTGTGTTTCAACTTAAAGCCTATATCTAACACTTGATATCTTTACGCTTCTTGTTAAAGGATCTGATTAAGGTTTTCAGTGAAGTTATATCAGAGGAGAGATATCAATTGAGACTTTGAGTAGCACCCTTGAGGTTGTCCTAAGACAGGTAAGAGTACCAATCCCTTGAAGTAATAGGAATATAGGGAGGAATACAAAAAGAGAGAACTTGCTGTTTCTTTCTCTTTCTGGTCTGTATTTATCCTAACTAGGTATTGTGACTATGTTACAATGTGGTAACACTAGTTGTAACTATGGGTGACTAGTTGAGTGATAGTCCAGTGACAGAAGCAATGAAGATAACAAGTTGAGTCAGTGTTTAACAATGTATTAGTCTAATGTTATCCCATTTAGCATAAGTCCAAAGATAGAAGAAGGAGATAGTCCAAGATTTCTCTGAAGAGTCCTGTCTGTTCTATGAGTCCATTGTCTCTTTAGAGTCCTCAGACATTCAATATATTTACTGCATAATAATGTCCTCATCTAACATTGCTAACATCTCATCTACTAACTACTCATTATCAGACCATGGCTAATAATAGTTGTAGTCCCACTCAATGTTCATAATACTTTCAGTTAAATGGGCATACTTCTCTGCTGGTGTAACTAAGTTGGGCACATCCTCATCATTTACCTCTTCTTCCTGTTATAAACTTCATTCAGCTATATCTCCATCAATTCTTTGATGATTCTCACAGTCTTAAAGGCTACAGAAAGCCCTTAAAAAGACCTTTTGATTGATGCTAGTCACGTCTCGAGGCAATTAATAATGGCCAGGATATTAAGCATAGAGAACATATTCGTAAAATGCCCTCTGAGCCTCAGAAAACTGTATTCTCAACTTTTCCTCAGAATGTTCCTATTGATTACTATAATCCTAGTTTCTTCAATAGACTGCAGCCATACCTTCATAAACAAATTGCTTTATAGATAGTTGTATTTCTATCCAATATAAAGGACTTGTTTACAAAATGTGCTGATGAAAACCTCAGTGATTCTGTATTTCAATCAAAATTTGCAGATACTGTATTGGCCAAGTATAGATTGGATGATTTGGAGGAAATCAATGACTCAGAGGAAGAGTGGCTGGAGGATAAGGATTTCAAAGATATTGTTTCTGGTGATGTAGAATCTGCAATGGATATTAACTAGTAGATTGTATACAAGATATAATAGTGTTGACTATGTTATTTTTTTAGTCTTAGCCTCTGGTCACAATGTCACTCATCACACTCATTTCAACACTCAGCCATACCTATATAGCAGACCTACTCTCCTCCAGCTCGCTCAGAAAATGTCTGCCCTCTCTTGAAGCTGACTAAACATGCTTATACACAGTTTATGGTGTTTGGTAATAAGTTCTCCAGAAAAACACTGTTGTCCTTGCTGTCAGCAACTGTAAGCTATAGCCAGTAAGGATGGACGTGATGTCACTTTATCTGCTATTACCTCTACTAAAACCACCACTGCAACTACACCAGTGAATAGCATGCCTTTCTCAACGTCTTTCATCTGCTCCACATTCCCATGGTCTGTAGTGATCATCAAGATATACCCTATGTCACAAACTTCATTCAGCTATATCTCCATCAATTCTTTGACAATTCTCACAGTCTCAAAGGCTATGGAAAGCCTTCAAAAAGACTATTCAATTGATGCCAGTCATATCTTGAGGCAATCAGTATTGGCTGAGATATTAAGCAGATTAACTGGTAACCACCATGTTACTGTTTATTAAATCACTAATATCTTGGAAACTGCTATGATTGATGCTTTGGTTCTAGACTCAGCAGAAGCCTTTTTTATAATGCTCAGAATGAGCCTAGAACGACCTCAAGGTAATTAATATTAGTGGAGATATGAAGGCCTCAATGTTTGCATATAGACTTTATCAATTACCTATAGATAGTCATCTGTCCTTTTCTTAGAACAAAGGACAGCCTCCATATGGTTAAGTTATCACTATTTCTAGCACAAAGGCACTACCATGTGTAGAACAATAGGTAGTAGCATGTGATGGTCTATACACTAGAACAGATCATCACAATTCTGTATTTAAGGACTCATAGTCTAAGAATTAGACCTCAAACTTAACAACATCTCTTATCACTGTCTAAACTTCACTTATAAGCACTTTTTGAATAAATCTTTAACTCAATCACAAATAGTAAGTGGCCTTTTGTAATGTCTTGTCTCCTGTGTTACTCTATATATCCACCCAACAGCCATATCCATAGCTACAATAGCTTCATTATTTCTAGTTTACTCATATGGGCTTTTTCGGAAAGGGAGGCTTTGCCTGTGCATTTGAGGTCCAGGATCCTTGAGAAACTCAGCTCACATGTAAAGTCATTACCAAGACCTTGCTCAAGACTAAGAAAGTCAAAACAAAGGTCAGTATTATCAGCCTTCACATGGATTGAAAGTTGTTTCATGTATTAGACAGCTTTGGGCAGAAATTAAGATTTATTGTTCTCTCAAACATCCTAGCATTGTTCACTTTCACAACTACTTTGAGGATGGTGACAATGTGTATATGACCCTTGAATTATGTCTATTCAGCTCTCTCATGGACATGCTCCAACACCAATACCAATTTACAGAACTGGAAGTTTGCTTCTTTATGGTTCAACTCATTGGATTATGTCACTACATGCACACACATCAAGTTATCCATCAAGATTTGAAGCTTGGAAATTTACTTCTTGATATCAATATGAATATCAAGGTTATGGATTTCAGCCTGGCTATGCTGATCAAGAATCTAGGAGAGAGAAAAAAGACCATATGCCCAATTATATTGCCCTTGAGGTCCTTTTTGACACTACGAATGGTCACAGTTTTGAAGTAGACACCTAGTCCATCAGTGTTATTTGTTATACCCTAATGATAGATAAACCTCTATTCTAAACAAAAGATGTGAAAGAAATATACCAGTGAGTTACTTTCACTCTATTTAGCTTGCTGCTGATCCCATTGAAAGACACATCTGTGATAATGCCTATGAGTTCCCCTTCAACTATCCTAATTCAGCAGATTTTTACTTCTGATCCCTCTTTGTGACCCATTCTCTTTGAGATTCTTGACCATTTTTTCTTCACTCAAGGACCCATACTATCTCATATCCCTTTCTCTGCTCATGATGTCACTCTTGATTTTTCTAATATTACATCTTTCATGTCTAAAAGCAATCTCAGGTGCCTATGGTGATATGCACTTCTAGATCAGAGTCCTCATGCTGTACTAAGCAGCAGCAGCTCAATGCCTTAGAATTCAAATGGTAACAACAAAACATATATGAATTCTATTCAACAACAAGAGAAAGAGTTTTAGAAGGCAATCTAACCCAGATCTCCAATTTCTGTTTTGCTCAGTTCTGCAAGACAACCATTGGTCATGGGCATTCAGACTAGTTTGGAGGCCATGACCCCTGGTCCTAATCACAGAGAGAGTACTTTGTTGAGAAAGTTGCAAGCAACCAAGGAAAGTCCCTTATGCTGTAACTATATTAACATTGCTGACAATCTTATTGGAGAAGAAGAAAAAAAGGCAAGAAAGGAGCTTGAAACACAGAAAGCATGTATTGTTGCACAGATAGCTCCTATACCAGAGGAGCCAGAGGAGGAGAAAGTATCACAAAAGGCCACTTACTGATTTGTGATTTGATATTGGAATATTCAAAAAGGCTTAAAAAGTGAGTTTTAGACAGTGGAAAGAGATGTTGTAAAGTCTGAGGTCTAATTCTCAGACTATGAGTTCTTATATACATAATTGTGATGGTCTGTGCACTAGAATAGATTATCACATGCTACTATCTATTGTTTTACATATGGTAGTGCCTTTGTACTTAAAATAGTGATAACTTAACCATATGGAGACTGTCCTTTGTTCTAAGAAAAGGACAGATGACTATCTATGGGTAATTAATAAAGTCTATATGCAAATATTGAGGCCTTCATATCTCCACTAATATTAATTACCTTGAGGTCGTTCTAGGCTCATTCTGAGCATTATAAATAAGGCTTCTGCTGAGCCTAGAATCGAAGCATCGATCATGGCAGTTTCTGAGATATTAGCAATTTAATAAACAGTAACATGATGGTTACTAGTTGATCTGCTGTCCACCAAACTGGAATCCCTTATCTTGTTTTTCTTCTAACAATTGGATAAATCTATTCATGGTCTCTGATCACTCAGGATATTGTTTAATCAAAAATATTGGCCATTTATTCTCAAATTTGTTGTTAGGATCTCGTTCATCATCAAATATGGCTTTTGGAGTAATGAGGCTTAGGTATCATTTTGGATATCTGTTTTTTTTGAGAAAGCTACATTGTGCATTTACTAGCTATTATAAAACTTAGTCAAATAAGAAAATATGAATAGTAGTGACACACCTATAGTCTGCTCTGATACTGGGGATTGGTACTAGACAAGGCTTGCATGCTTTCAGGAATACTAAACTCTTGTTTGAAGACCTCATACATGCAGTAGTAAACAAAATGATCATATAGCTTGATTAACAAGTTCATATTTGTCAAGTACTTGGTGTTAGGATGGAAAAAATCATATGCATAGTTAATAATAGCTTGATTGAATGTGTTCAATGCAATGAGATGACAGGCACTGTTGTAGAGAGAATAAGAACTTTGATTGAAATCAGGACACCAGCAGATAAGTCCAAATCTTGAGATGAAAGTTTGTACAAATCGAAGAATAAATTCTTCAACATTTTTAACTGCTGATGCAATCTGCTTTTAGGTTACAGGAGAGATTAAGAAACCTATTTCAACAAGATTTGACTCAATATGTTATGAACATTGAGTGGGACTACAACTATTATCAGCTATAGTCTGATAATGAGTGGCTAGTAGACAAGATGTTGGCAATATTAGACGAGAACATTACTATGCAGTAATGTATTGAATGTCTAAGGACTCTAAGAGACAATAGACTCACAGAATGAACAGGACTCTTTGGAGAAATCTCAGACTATCTTTCCCTCTCTATCTTTGAACTTGTGCTAAATAGAACAACACTGGACTAACCTATTATTAGACACTGACTCGACTTGTCACTCTCATTGCTTCTGTCACTGTACTGTTACTTAACTAGTCACCAATAGTTACAATTAGTGTTACCACATTGTAACATAGTCACAATACCTAGTTAGGATAAATACAGACCAGAAAAAGAAGGGAATGGCAAGTTCTCTCTTTCTGTATTCTCTCTGTAAAATCTTACTCTGAGAAATTGGTACTCTTACTTGTCTTAGGACAATCTCAAGGGTGCTACTCAAAGTCTTGTTTACATCTCTTCTCTGATATAACTTTACTGAAAACCTTAACCAGATCCTTTAACAAAGAGTGTGAAGATATCAAGTATTAGATATAGGCTTTAAGTTGAAATGCTGAAAGAGGCAAAAGGGAATTTGGCTGTGACTAGCAAGTAGAAAGGGGTAGTGACAGTTCCCAATTGCATGCTAAAGGGTTCGTGAGGAGGAAAAGGAAGTGGGGGTATTAGAAAGAAATCAAAATATAAAGCATAGCTTATCTGTAATATAAAAATGATTGGAAGCTTGATCTAGATCCACCTCGCATAGTGTCCACCTTTACATACTGTAATAAGCTCACTAGTAGAATAGTCAGTAAACCACTCATGGGCCTTACCATACTCAATCAAGCCCTCATCCATACCCCCACACCAAACCTTATGGGTGTGATATGATCTGAGTCAATGATTAGCCAGGCTTTTTAGGCCTGCTACTCCATAGAAGATTGTCTGAGCAACTGCTGTATCTTGTCTCATGAAAGAGTAGGGTATATGATAGAAAACATTTACCAACTCAACCTCTCACCAAGATCACCCCTTACACACTCAAGAGAATTGCATTTACAACCTCAAGAGCTTTTGAGATAAAGACAAGGGCCAAGGAGGCTCTTTCCATCAATCTCCACTCTGAGAGATATATTAGAATATTACAAATGTTAGAGACTCAATTAAAAAGAAATAGAATAGAAAACTCTCCATTCTACCACTCTTTCTCATGTCTCCTCTCAATGACACCACCATGCAGCTATGACAGCCATCACCTTCCTGTCCTCCATACCTCCTAGACATGACTATGTGATCCTGCTCTACCTTTATACTTTACTCCTGCCTATTGTTTCCTGAACCCTGAACTGGCTTTTTTCTACTCTGAATATGGTCTAGAAATATATGACAGTATATTCGAGTATCTGCGATATGATTGCTATCTGGTGACATGTCCATTTCTTGACTGAGTCCAGCAGTGATGGGATCACTAGTCACTGATAGTTTTTTGATCTGCTATCTTGGTGTCATATTAGTCTAAATCTGCTCTAGATTGAAATTATCTTGCATTCCAAGGATATCCCTAAGCCTCTGACTTCTAGAGCTTCAATATTGATAGTCTGTATCTGAGAAATCTGATGCTAGCTCATTAGTCTTGCCTCCTGAGGTATATGCTTTCCTAGCATGTGACAGCTTGGCCACTACCTAATAGAAGTACCTAATCTTGGGTCTAGATTATGTTTGGGGCTTGTAGGAGGTCTCTAGAGTGGGTTCCAATAGTGAAAGCCAGGGTTATAATTTGTATCCCATGCTACATTTCCACAGAAAATTCTCTAGTGGTATAATAACACATATTCAACTATAAGGTCTAAAGTCTTAACACAATAAGTTGTTTTTCATTACAAGCATGCTCTAAGTTTGCATTAGTAGCAGACTCAGAGAAATAGGCCTTGAAGACTGCAATATGCTCTGGCTGAGGAGTTAGAGGGACAGCATTGGCATCAATTAATCCCCAGAGTATGTGGCTGTGAAATTCAAGTGATTGCTATAGTACCACAACTGTAAGAATAAATTTACTACTTTAGAATTAATACATACTTTGATACCCTTGGTATCTTCAGGTACATCAGCCTGTTAAAGACAGTATCCCTGCAAAGCTGGCTTTGAGGTAGATTTTGCAGATTGATTAGTAGTTGTAGATACTGAGACAGACTGTTGTCATTATATAATAGATAATAAGTGCTAGTATTTTTCTTTTGCCTAATGCTAACAAACTGATGTCTCTAGGCTTTGTTTGTTTGCAGCTATTTTTTATCTTGTATAGAGCTGGATATAGCTTGAGTGGATTGTACTGAATGGCGAGCTGGAGTTATATTTTTTGACTGTGCAGTATTAGATGTACTAAATGAAAATTAGTTAATACTTTTAGTAGAAAGTATCTTCGTACTGAAGTTCTGCTTGCTCAAGTCTCAATCTCAATTCTT
>Ga0153965_1000018_pt1 | contig 21049 bp, 15 predicted proteins | sample TSFL049MetaG_FD_104707 | JGI IMG/M metagenome (GOLD analysis project Ga0153965, IMG submission 104707) | Attine ant fungus gardens microbial communities from Florida, USA - TSFL049 MetaG | ecosystem: Host-associated > Fungi > Mycelium > Unclassified | place: USA: Florida, Paynes | collected... | reverse complement strand
TTCATTAATTACCCATAGATAGTCATCTGCCCTTTTCTTAGAACAAAGGACAGCCTCCATATGGTTAGGTTATCACTATTTCTAATACAAAGGCACTACCATATGTAGAACAATAGGTAGTAGCATGTGATGATCTGTCCTAGTGCACAAACCATCACTTTCTTATATTTAAGGACTCATAGTCTGAGAATTAGACCTCAGACTTAACAACATCTTTTGTCACTTGTCTAACTTTGCATTTTTGAACTCTTTAAAGTATCAAAGTACCTATCACAAAAAGTAAGTGACCATTTGTGATATATGTGATGTGACATTCCTAAAAGACCCTCAATGTTCTGAATGAGTTAGGATCAAGGTTAGCAAAAATCAGGAAAAGGAAGATGATACACCCACCTCAAATGAGATGACAGGACCTCAGCTACTCGAGGAGTAAACTAACATTGAAGGTGAAGTTGAGAGAAAAGAGAAAGTATAATCAGCAAAAGTTAAAGAAAGAAAAGACAACCAACCCACTGATGGATGCCAATCACAGAGGCTAAGACATGCTCCTGCTCATGATGATGACAAATGTTTTTTGAAGACCTCTTATGTGTGACAAAAGGGTCCTGGAGGCCTCAAACAGGTGAACAAGGCTATCAAAATTTTGAAGAACCCAACTACCTATGAAGAAGCGATGTCAAGAGAGGACACTAGGCACTGGAAAAAAGCATATGCAAAGGAACTTGAAGAGTTTGTGAGGCAAAATCTTTTCAGCACCATACCAAGGCCAATTAGATAGAAGGTAATGGGCTATAAATGGGTTTTTAAAACAAAACTCAATACAAAGGGACAGATTAAGCACTATAAGGCTAGACTTGTAGCTTAGGGATTTTCATAGATCCCTGGGATTGATTTCGATAAGACATTCATGCTAGTAACACATCACCAGACACTTCAACACTGAAACTGGAATGTCATCAAGAGCCATCAAATAGACAATTATTTTGGTTAAATAAACTAGATTCAAAACTGTGAACACAGTCGGAATCAGTTAACTGAGCTGAATATACCGATATGCCACTAAGGCTTTAGAAGCCTTCTAATCTTGAACCTAGCATTACTATCTGCTGATGGACCAATTGGATCTTGTTTTCCCCTCTGAAATTGCATCATCTGGAATTTAAGAGAGTTTTCTTGGATTGCTGACCCCAGGATTAGTATGCATCTCTGATAACTCTGAGAGGAAATATAGCATTTGTTCATCATACTTGTATGAGTTGATAGATTCCTGCATATGGAGTAATATCCTAAGATAACTTTGAGGGTGGGAGAGGGGCAGAAAAGTCATAAAGTGATATTAAGAAGATAGGATTCTCTGAGAAACAAGTCAGGGCAAAAGGAGATATAAAATAGATTTGTACACACATCTAAGCTAGTTCCATCAATCAAGGGTACAAAAGTAGAGAGTATGTCATTGATAGCAGCAGAATGGAAAAATTTGTAAGCATAATCAGCAATATAACCCATATACCATGAAAGCTGACTAAACACCATAATTAGCTGATTGCTAATAACCATGTGAGAGTAGAGACTCTAGCCCCTATAAGAGGGAGCAATTTTGGCAATGATCACAGTATAGTTATGATGATGTGCAACTGTTTTGAGAAAGCTCTCAACTGTTCTTGACATATCTAGCATTGGTATAATTTTGCTTAATCAAAGTCATCAAACAGTTTAAGACATGAAGAATTCAATTATGTACTCTGAATGGACATAATTCTTACATTTTTTGACTCATTATCCTGTTTTCATCTATGCAGAGAGAAGTGGCAATGTTCTAGAAGTTGAGAAGGGTGACAGAAAGACCAATGAGATGAAAAAATTCATTGGTCTGCTCTATACAATGAATGGTATAGACAATAATGGCCTCAAGAATAGTAGCAAAATAGACATTGAATTTCGCTAACTAGATAATTGAAAAGTGACATAAATGCATATGCTAGGTAATGATTGATAGAAGCAAAAAGAGTTAGATGTTAGGAATATGTTATAGCTTTCAACTTACTTTGTTAACCTGATTTTGGATAAATAGAATGTAGACTTTAACTGCAAGAACATATAATTGGCCAATATGTAGCTATGCAAGCTTAAGAAAATGGTCTACCACAAGGAAGTCCCAACTTGCAAGGCTAGTTAAACCTGGAAGGAAGGAAGAATTAGAGATAAGTAATTCAACAAGGATAGGGGCATATTCACAACTTTGGAAAGTGCAACCTGAAACAATAAAATCTGACTGTGAACATGGTATTTAGCAGTTTTTATACAGAATAGTCCATAGACCAGATAGGAAGCAGCCAAGATTTGATGGGAAAGGCAGATTAGACTAAATAAGAGGCTATCATGCTGTGAAGATGAAATCAGTTAGATGCTAGACATCAGAAAATATCAGAGTTGGCTTCAAAAGGGTTTTCAAGTATACATACATAGACAATCAAACTTGTGTCAGATTCCAGAGCACCTATAGAATAGAAAAAAACTATTAGAAAAGTTGAGGCTATAATAACAATAGTCATTAAGTAGGTCAGATAACTTGCTATGGAGAAAAGTGAAGGTTTCTTTCAGACATACCTTGACAAATAAGCTGTGCATTTATAGTCAAAGATGTGTTGGTCTTGAGCCAGCTGGATTAGAAAATATATAATCATTAGCATGTGAGCTCACTATGAAAAACTAGAAGCAGAGTGAGGTACAAAGCTTCAGATATACAAAATAGACTAGGGACTAAAAACTGAAATAAGAAGAACAGCCATTCTTCCAGAGCCTAAGTTGATCATACTTCTGGGCTGAAAAAAGTTTTGCATCTCAGCTGGATGTCAAGGGCATTGTTTTCTTTGAGGGATCGAATCTTATATTAAAGAAGTTAATGAAGGGCATACTGCTTGCCTTCCACATAGTTGACATCTGTTGCTCTTGCTTGCTCATTTGGTAGAAGAGATTGATATGAATCTCATTCTGGGTGTTTAGCTATACCTGAGCTATAGAAAAACAAAAAAAACTGCCATAGTTCACCTACCTCAAGCTTTGCAATAGTAGCTTCTGCTCACAATAGCTGACTGTTTAACCCATCCTGACATGTCAATATCTGCCTTGCTTGAGTAGTCTCTGGCTTTAGCACATTGATGATCACATCAGGGCTTTCAGGGTTACTGTTCTGGCTTAAGGATAATGAGTCCAAGTTGAGGCCCACCTCTAATGCTTTGTTTGTATGTGTAAGCTTTAAACTCCCATTTCTCAATCTCCCTGCTCACTATTTCTATTGCTTGGATTATGGAGGGAAAACTAGCATTTGTTCAGACCTGGCATTTTGAAATACAACATATGCTCACTGGATAATAAGGTGTCTTTGGGGAAATCATAAAATGAGAAGCAAGATTCTCAGTAGCTAAATGTATCATATCCTTAGAGTTTTATTTAGTGTCTGAGGATTGAAGTAGGGAGATCAAAGGAGTTTCATATTGATAAGATGTCTTGACAGGCTCTAGCTTGATAATGTAGTCGACTGGAATGTTCTGTATTTGCTCCTTTCCAATCTTGTCTTCCCAAACTTGGACCTTTTATTGAAATGCCTTGAACAATATGTAATCTGGTAACTGGTCATATCGAATACACTCTGAACCTCAATGAATGTCAGGAGAATATGAGGAAGTCAATGAGTTACTATATGTATCAGGCTTTGAATCTGTTAAAATCTGGTGATCCAAAATAGGATAGCTGTCAAACAAACAATCATGTATGTTATAGGCAGAAAAAGAAAAAAACAAGGGCTTTTCTTCTTTTTGAGATACTCAATTCAGTTTGATACACAACAGTAGAGATTGTCAATAGTTAGACATTGATCAAAAAACAATACCTCCCTTCCTTGATCAATGTGTGTTTGTATGTTTGGGTTGTTAGTATGCACATGTGCATGGTATTTTGCTAATGGAATTTCCTGAGAGGACAGGAACAAATGTAGCAAACTCAGAGAGAGGATAAAAAAAATAAAAAGAATGGAAAGTTGAATGTGTTGCATCACAAAAATGTGTGAGATACTCAATTGAGTACTCCAGAAATAATGGGATTACATGAGGTTACCTGACTTGGTACTCTAGGAAAGAACATTACCCAAAACTGGTGCTCTATAAAAGGACCAACTCCAAAACTGGTACTCCAGGGAAAGACCAAATATTGTACTTGTATTGACTAAGCCCACTAGATTCCTGAAGTCACCAAAGTTCTAGGTCATTTACATGATGCAAGTGCTCTGAATGATACAACTATGAAAAGATCTACTGTTTGCTGCCAATGGTATGGATTTCCCTAATCACTGACCCAAGAGATAATTCATGATATCTCAGGAGCCTCTTTGACCTGTTTGATACTAGTTTTGATCAATTTGACTATAATTACTGCATATGGGCTGGCCACTTGTTATAGTGCTACAAAACTCAAAGAATGGAGATAGAATTTAACAATATCCAAATCACGCCTGCTCTGGCATGACACTACAAAACACAAACCTCACTTATTATCTTACTTATACAAATGGTGATAGATCTCTTTGTCTAATTATCGTACATACTTAAATTGGATATAGTTGGTGAATATCTTAGATGGCGGAAAGAGGGCATAGATACTGCTATGCAGAGATTCTAATGACTGAGTATAATTCTGTAGCATGTGAGAGGCTCCAATATCTCTTTAACTATAAGTTTTTTATAGCTTTTTGTAAGAAAGCTAAACTCCAAGCCAGAATTAAGCCAATTGCTCTTTGTTCAGAGATTGACAAAGAGAACTCAATAGAGTTTCCATTAGATTTTCTACACTACTTATATAACTACTACATGGTCTGTGCAATGTTTTCCTATACCTATCATGTGGCCTATCATGTGATGTGATGTTGTGACTTTCTGTCATATGACTGTGACTATGTGTGACACTTGTGACATGACACTTTCCCACATTCCCTTCTGTGTAGTAAGTCCAAGATAAAAGGAAAAGAAAAGAAAAGAAAAAGAAAAATAAATAATAACTTAGCTGTTTTGCCAAGTCATGACACTTTTGTTCTATCTCAAAAGTTTAAATAAATTTAATGTCCAGTTCAGTGCAGCTCTTAAAGAGTTTTGAAACATATGAGATAATTTTCTGGATAAGTAGCTTAATGCCTTTGATAACTTTAAGTTCCAGTTCTCGGGAAACTTGTACATGAGGGACATAAGGTGCTCAAGGCCTCAGTATGTTATGTACTGAGGGATTACCAACAATAGCTTCAACCATCCAGGAGATAATAAAGTGTTAGAGTTATTGATAGATACAGGAGTAAATGATTGAGTATAAGCATTAGAGGACAGTTAAAACTGAGATTGCAATTCAAGTATTTCTCTTGTAGCAATAACATCTAATACTCACTACAATGTTCCTGTCACTCTCCTTTTCTATTAGAAAACATATCCTCCCCCTATTGCAGCTTGTCTAGGGTAGAAAATGTCAGATATGACAGACAGCATTGTGGTGAGACCAATAAGCAAAGTTGGGGTTTTGAGAACCTATTGAGGCTGAACTACCTCAGTTTTAATGGATACACAATCATTAGATGCTTCTACAGTGCCAACAGTAGTGCCTCTGCAAATAATAATATATCCAATGCTCACATACCTGTAGATTAAGTGCAGGATAATCTTCTTCTTAGTCATTAATAGGATTGACACCAGAAGTCCCTTTTGGGGTGATGAAACAAAATCCTCTAGTTGGTACTATCTGTACCAACTAGAGAAATGATGACACTGACATAGTCTCTGAATTATAAAAAACTGGGATCAGACGAGACTATCAAGCTTACCCAGGAACTGGCAACACAGAAGGATAGACCTGTTAATCCTGTTCTTCAAGATAACACCTCATAAGACTCACTGAAGAACTATATAGTATAGAATCAGCATCAAATAGCAAACTGTGAACAAAGAACAAAACTCACCTCATACCAGCCAGTTACAGCAGGGTTGTGCCAAATGTTTAGATACCCTTGCAAAGCATAATAGTTGAGGTGATTGCTTCCTCATTAAAGATGAGTAGGGTCACCTAGGCAAGAAATATTGCAGTCTACTTTGTCTTCAATAACACTATTGGTCCTTGTGATATTGGTGATATTACCACAGACTACATAGCAAGATCAGTATTGAATTCAACATGTGAACTTGAGGATATACAACATTGAAAACCAAACTAGACAGAAATTCAGTCAACGACAGGTGATATAATACAATAAGGACATCCCACTCCCCTCAATCCTAGTGGCAGAATAACCAAAGGTAGTACACTACTCCATATACATGGTAGCAAACATATTCAGGAGCCATTTAATCAACTATAACAAAATACATGTATCTTGTGCCTCACTATCACAAAGATCATCTACCGTAAATGAAGATCTTACTGTAGACAACCAGCATAATTATAGTCTCCTGGCAGTTTAACCCTTTGCAGAGAAGGAACAGTGAAGGCTACAACATTGCCTTGTCCATTGAATAAATAGCAATATGGGCAGAACTACTGCATGCTTCACTAAATAACAAGTATAGGGTCAAGTTATGATGTGTACAAAAAGTCTGAGAATTCATGTAGGTGGAATTACCACTAGCACATGCCATATTACAAGAGGACTTGTCATGATAACAGCTCTATCAACCAAGTTTGGACCATACACTGGAAAGGATGACACCTAATGACAACATATAACCCTTTGTTTGAAAACTCATACTCATAACATTAGACTAAGTATTGATTGTCAATTTCATGCTGAGAGAACACAGAATAAAAGTTACTTACTGGGAAATCCAAGGCTATTAACTGTAAAGTTCTGAGTATCACAAGTCTTGACACAAAGCTCGACTGTCATATTCTGATCATCGGGAATATGGTTCAGTAGGATATGCCTATTCACTGACAATTCTTTGACATGTCAGATACTACTCACATATAGGGTAAGGTTATATGCCCATCCAGTTGATAAACCAGATAAAAGAGTAGTGAAAGTACATATAGGCTCAAATACATCTCTGTAGTTTTCATCCAAGATACAATTACTAAGAGCAAAGTTCAATGCATAGTACTTGCTCTTCATCATACCAATGTTCTGACAACAAAGTTAAGTCAACCAGAGAGAATGCCTTATTCAGATTACTCACTCATACTTCTTTTGTATCTGGGAAACACTTGTCATACTTATAAAAGCTCACAGTCATGATGCAGTCAGTGGTATATAAAGCATCCTTAACACCAACCCTATGATGAATATCAATGACAATGTATAAAATCAGTTATGATACCTAACAAAAATTATTTCAAAAGACATTAATAGGCTAGTGCACATACCGTAATAGCTCAAGGATTTCCAATACAATGTCTAGTTTGAGGAATGAGTCAAAAACAACCCTATAGTAGAGGTACGCCTAATCTAGCAATGTACTATTGACATAGCAGAGTCTACTTACCTCACTTTTTTTGATATAACTCAGTCTAGCTGCTCCCTCTAAAAGGCCATATTGGAGAAGGGGGAATGAAAGGTTGGAACCCTAGTTTACCCATGGATTGACTGGCTGAGACAGAGCAATAGTCAAAGAGGCCCTCAAAAACAGGAAAATTGTCTCCAATGTTAACTAAATTGGAAGAGCAGAAATGGTCAATGCAATCCTTAACATGGAGATATGAGCATACATTTGCGTATTTCCCTCACAAAAGAGTTCATGTTTGAGGGTGTGATTTTGCTAAGGAATTTGATGTAGTCATCTGAGTGGAATTGGGTTATTTCTTGCTTTGTTACGGGTTTTGCATGCTTTTTAAATGTCAATCAAGATATTTGTGAAGGGAAATCATGAGTTCAAGAGTTATAGTGCTTGTCTTCAGATTATAACCTTGCTCATTTGTCCTCAAAGTGAGTGCAGAAAATTCAACTTGCCTTATTATCTGTACTTAAGGAAGTGGCATAAACAAGGTCCCTCCTATTGGGAATCTATTGACTAGCTCCACTGTAGTAGTCAAATTGACTATTGTGTAGTGCAATTCTGGCCCTGTTAGGAGACCAATTGCAGTTTTCAACCCTACTTATAATGAGCTTCCAACAAGATTGAGTATCTACGAGACATTATATGACCACAACGTCAGTCCTATGCATCTGCACCAGGGCATTTCAGTATTTCTCCTCAACCACCTTCTGATAACTGCTATTCTGAGCTCTAGTAAACAGTTTGCATTGTTGATGAAATGTCTGTGACCAACTTCAATAGTAGTGATTTGGAAACAAGAACCATGTAATAACCCTTACTTGTCATCTCCAGTTCTATGTTTCACAAAAAACAAGTTCCATATTGATGCAAAAACCTCATAAAATCAAAGTTCCTTCTATATCTCATATCCTTTCTCCTATCCAAGGGTACTCCCTTTGATAAGACTATGTATATGACTATGATTATATCCATTGCAATACCCAGATTTGTAAATACTGGAAATGCAGAACATGCTTTAGGAGCACATATCAAGCAAAAAATGTAATGAACTTTTGCTTAAATCCTCCTAGTAACTTGAGGTCAAAGCTTTTAGTCATTCTTAACTACCAGTCTAACAAGAACCAAAACAAACTCAGTAATATAACAGCAAATGTTGTAAGTATTCTTGGCTTTTTACTGAGACCATGTGCATTTCAACAGACTGCACAGTGCTCATAAGTATCCTCATTCATACTAGATAGAGTTAGTAATGCCTTTGGATCTGCAGTAGAACCAGCTAACCCCTAGCTGCATTTGTACACTGGTCCACATGACTAGTTTTATATAGGTTCCCTATTGTTGATGCATGTTTAGCTCACTATCTTCCAAGCCTTGAGTTCAAGGTCATTCAAGCTTGATAACAGCAATAACATCATTTGTGGGCATGATACAAGGGTTAACCCTAGATTGTGACAAACCTATCAGGACCACTATAAATCTTGACTGAGTTGCCATTGCAAATTATGGAACAATCCATATTGTTTTCCTAAGTCATGGCAGCATTCAAAGCAAAACTATAATCTATGAAGATGACAGTGAACCAGCATTAATATTTTAAAAGAGACATACAACATTCCATGTATAAATATTAGATGGGAGCTTGTCCTTTCCTATCCATATGAATGCCACTTACTCAGAAAATTCCATAGACCATAACCCATTTGAAAGCAAGCAGTGGTATAGAGTCCATTTGTCAAAGGACTACTAATGTCCATACTGACCCTAAAGAGTGAGGTACACCATTGACAGCATCACTATACTATCCACAATCAATTGTCAATCATGAGTTGTGGATTCCACCCAAATAAAATCACAGAAGCAGAAAAAAAAGTAATCCTCTTGTAAGGTATCTAAGGATAAGAAAGACAAGCAATCTGCTAGAAAGCTGATATATGGTGCAGCACCAAGGATACCTAAAAGTCAACATATTTCCCCTAAGAAACTATTAGATCAGATTTGATAATAAGACATCATCAAAGAAACAATCTAAAAATAGTGTTGAAAATTTCACAGATTGATCAAGCATGAATAAATAAGAGGAAACCTAAGCAAATTGCAAGGCATAAAAGGAAACAAAAAAGAACCATATGTCTAACAACCCAAAGAAGTCCAGTTTCCAATGATTTTTGGAGCTGTAGGGGAGAAGAAGTCTGACCACTCTAGAACAAGTTGAAATATCTACCTGCAGTGCAAAGATCAGATGTATTCCTTGCACAAGGCATATTGCAATCAGATGCTATAGTATTGGTACTAGCATTATCGATGAAATTATCCCAATTTGTCAATCAAAAAAGAAGAAAGCAAGACAAATAAAAAGTACAAGGTGTAAAAGGGAAAAACTGTATTATGCCTAAAAGCAAGCATAGTATATAGAGGCAAAGATTAAATAAATATTGTACCTACTAAAAATTGTAATCGAGAATAACAGGAGAGTTCAAGCCTAGTTATAAGATGTGACCTATATAGTACTTACAGATAGATGAGATCTCAACTTAAATTTTACTTCCTCACATCCTCTATCTCCTAAGCAAAGACAACATCTGCATTATGACTCTCCTCTTTAGTGAGAAGCAAGGTAGCAAAGGTACTGATAATCCTAAAACCACAGAAGACTAATGAGAGTTGTTGAGCAGTAGTGCAAAATAGAGACCAAGAACTGAAACTTACTTCACAGAACAGCAAATGTTCCTATCTTGTCAGTAAGTTTTTTAAAACGAGAACAGAAGTAATAGCATCCACCTTGCTGTAGGCTATGGAAATACTATGAGCAAAGGTCTTATATTGAGTGAGAAACCCTTTCACAGGATAATACTATCTAGTGTATTCATTAATAAAGATACAAAGTAGTCTATAATTCCATTTGAGACTTACATAGGTTGTAAGGTTGGGCCTGAAGTCGCAAAATAATTGAAGTAAAGCAAAGTTGACTATAAATGCGGCTTTGCTAAGTATATGGGACAAATCTCAGTACAGTTACAATTATGTTACTAAAGAAGATCTTGAACAACTGTTCCTGAGGAGAGCCTGACAAATCGTTAAATCCAATATGTTGTAAGTATCTAAGCTCAGATTGATACCATAGAAATAGATCTATAGTAAAAGTAAGATATCCAGAAGAAGCTTGAGATGTCACCACTCAGAGAAGTATGCAGCAAATACCTTGAAATGGATATTATTCTGAGTTAGCACTTCTGTTTGAGTAATAGAAGCCACCAAGATCCTCTTTTTCTTTTAGCGAGTTGGAACAAGTACTGATCAGTACACCATTAAGTACTAACCCAATCAATATAAGTGTTAGAGTGATATAAGTAATCTGATTATAAAATAAACACATATTCTGGTGATTCCAAGCAACTTTAACTCAATTTCAGTCAAAAAAGATAGGACAGGACAACCCTCTTCTTTGACCTCTTTGAGCTCTAACCAGCATGTCTTATTTTCAGAATCAGTTAGGGTTAGGGCTAAAAAGCTCAGTTTAAATCCTAGACCATGTCAATAGGAAAGAAGGAGGTTAGAGTTCAAATAAATGAGATATAAAGTATCAGTACTTGAAGTGCTTAAATATTTTGATATATGATCTCAGAGACAAGTGATTAATCAGGTGATTAATTCATGAGGTACAGCTGGACCCTGTGAAAATTGAGTTGTAAAACCCTGGTATCCACTGCTGCTGGGTGAGGCCTTAGCAATCAAGACAAACATGCATCAGAAGGTGATATCTGACTGTAGTCACAAAATCTCATATCATTTGTCTTCATCTGACACATCTGCTTTTCTTTAAATTTTGGCCTTATCAAGAGTAGAATTTTAATAGCTAGCATATATTGGGGGTCAGGAACTATAGCAACAAGAAGAGTTGAACTCTCATCTATCATACAAGCTAACTATCAAGATAGTCTTCAAGTTTGCGTAAATGGTAAGTATGCATATCTCCTTGATTATTGTTTAATGACAAAACATAGAGTCTCTATTCTCTATCAAGTGATTGAACAGTTTTTAAACAGCCAAAGTTTTTATACTGTGGTTTTATGTGAGTTGTGAGTTACAAGTTCATTGCTTTTTTGTGTACATCTGATTATTATCTGATTATTCCATATTGATTCATTCCCTACATAAAGTTTTAATCCTCCCATATGAAATAAATTGGCTCCTGTGAAATAAATTATACATAAATTTATATAGATGCTCAGGCAATGTAGTACTAGTAAAATGATGATGCAACCTAATGGAGACTCCACCCTGACTGCAAAGGCATGGCCATGACAGTCCACTTCAATAAAACAGTTGAGGGAATGGAAAATTACAGTAAATAGTATTAAGTTAAATATCTCAGGAGTCACCTATAAAGGTAGACAACTGAGGGAGTTGCAGGACAAGAACAGGATTCTATAGAGAGGTATTCTAGTCCAGTTGTTCAGTTGCTACAGCAGTGGAATAGAAGAAAAATTTGCATCAATGTCATTATATGCAGATAACATCAGTATATAAATTATATAAGAGCACCCAGACTAGAAGATCAAATGTCTAAGCAGATATGGTTAAAAGTAAACCCCTTCAAGTAGAAGCAGCAACTGTTGTTCATCTTGAATATGATGGCCTGTACAAAGGCTTAATCAGAATGAGAAAAGTAAGTTGCATCAAATAAAAATGAAAATAAATCAAGACAACTCACTGGGCAACAGAACAGTAACCAGTATCAGTCACCAGAAGTCTTTGTTTACCATTCAGACTTGGTGGCTGAGCCCAAACTATGAAGATATCTTCTCTACTACTAAACAAAATTAAACATGCTTTGTTGTTTAGATTGCAAAGTACTTCTTACCTCCCAGACTAGTCTCTCTCTCATGTCTATAACTGCCATGTGGAATGCTATGAACCATACCCAGAGGCTAAATTTTCAGAAATATGTTCCAGATTGGGTATCTAGGAGACTTACCCTTTGATAGAGAAACTCGAAGGGTTAGAGGCTATCAGTAGACTCTATATGCATACTATGGCATTGGTTTGTGCACATGATGATTGTTACATGCTCTTTTTTACCAAAGGATCAATACAGAAGTATTACAGCATTGTATATGATATGAAGGGGAATGACCTACCAAAGGAATAGAATATTGTCTTTGCTTAGCAGTTGGATCACAGCTACTACTGAACCTACTTCTGAGTCAAGGCCCCACCTCATGACATTAGGCCATCTATTACTATAGACTGAATTGACAAAGTAGAATAGAATATCAACTATTTATTGACTTATCTTCCATTTGATGCTACTGACACCCATAATATAAGTACATTTCTACTGAAAACAAGGTAGCCTGAGCATATTAATGGCCTAGACCTTAATAATCTATGCACTTTGATAAGCTCACCAGACCATGATGAGTTCTCATATTTGAAGACCACTGTGAACTAGATTGTGAATGTAGCTATAAACTGTCTTGATTATACTGCCCTGGACATCTTGCAACAACTAAATACAAAAGATTTTACATTGTGAGTTCTTATTTTTGAAAGAAGAAAAAATTACTTACTTCTTGGACAGTGGAGTCTCACATGACCCCTTCCACAAAGTATTGAAGTTGTAATCTAGCTATATACAAATTCTTGTTTGCTTTGTTGCATTTTTGCTTCATGACAAAGGAGATTACCTGCTTCTTCTCTCCTCTGATGTTAATGCCCTGATCAAAGCATTTGCTTAGACCTCTCTGTCATCTCAGCTTCTATCTCCAATCTTTGAAAATGGAGAAAACCTATACTATATCAAACTTGTGAAGATTCTGATGAAAATCTGAACACAAACCTAGGAACTAACCCTAGGTAACTTTATGACAGATTCCACCATGTGTTTCGTCACCCTTTCTTGCATCAAAAGAGACTATGGCTAGGCAGAGCTTACTTAGGTTACACCATTGTTGGCAAAAATGATATATAACATGTGGACAATCTTCTTATTTAATCTTCACTTTTATGACATAGGACCTGTAGATGTTTGTAAAAGTCTCTTCTATTGCCTACCAAACTCTATCACTTTCTGTCTTTACATAGTATAATGATCAATAGACCAAATTTGTTTGGCATGGAGCAAAGATTATGCTTTCAATGTTCTATGAAATGGGACAAGAGTTAATGCAACTAACTTATGAGACTTTCTTTGACAAAGTATTTCTTAAAATTGATTGGAATGTCTCTGGGTACCTCATAGATGATTTGTTCAATACTAGCCCTAGATATAGCTTTGTTACTGATGCTTGGAATAGCAAGTACTATGATAGAATGGCCTTCATGTATGAAATTATAGAAATACCTTATTTGTGAAAGAAATTTGTCATTGCTGTAATACCTAAAGGAACGTCTCTGTTGAACTTGGCATGAGCTAAGACTTGGCTGAACAACTACTCATATGCACTGGGATGGCTCATGACAAATACAGAGATAGAAGGAGGATCACCAAGCAAAGGAACTGAATTAACTTGCATCTAGCTGTTGAATACACTCTATTGAACACGAGGACTTTATACAATTGGATCTTGCATTGCCATCTTTTGTCAGTACTCCAAGACGTCTGCAAATATAGAAAGAGATACCTTGATCTCTCACGTTCTTAATGCCTTCAGCCAAGAAATTATTAAAATTGTTGTCTTCAAGGCCCATCTGTTTGCCTAGCAGCTAATCAAGATATTGTATCCCAACAAACCCAATCTCTTGTCACTATGGTGTACCAACTTCTTTGTCAAATATGATTAGCTCTTCAATACTGAAGATATATCCAGTACTCTTTGTATAGTTAGCCTGAAATTGTTGGAAACTCCTCTTGGAATTAAAGACTATTGACAAATGTCTATCTTCATCAGAAGAATGCACTGTCCAACTCTGGAGTCGATGTTTGCATTGAGTGAAGATGACAATAAGGTAGCACTACAGACAGGGTACTCAATGGCAATGGAAAAATGTATTTATGGGATTTTGAGTGAATATCTAGGCCAGCTCCCAGAAAACTTGATTGAATCATATGTAAAGGTGAGTACTGAGTGGCAAGTACTTATGCAGGTACCTAAGGACAGGAAGCAAGTCAAGTTAACCAATTTTACTGATAAAGTGACATAGGCTCAATATATCTCACCAGACAAGTCCCCTTACCTCCATAATTAAACCCCTGAACTGCCTATTGTTCAATATGGAACAATACTTACTCCTACAAGTGTTTACTCCTTGTTATCTAAACTCTCTTCATGACCCTCGAATCAAGAGGCATCACTCACTATGACAGAATTAACATCATCTCTTCAATCTCTTATGCAATCCCCTCACCTTTGAATATGAATTTGAACTTGCATGATAAACATCAAGTTGAAAAAGATAGTCATGTTACTGAAACAAATGCTAGGAAGGTGATAGTAAAATACCCCTTCTTTCTAGTCAAAACTCATCTAACACTATTGCAAGAATGTCATATCATATAAGAACTGGCTTGATGGTCAGGAAGCAAGTAAAACCCTCTTGTCAGATGCTGATCTTTGGGGTCAGCTTGGTGATAGGATTAGTGATGATGCCTTATATCAGATAATGGCCCCCCAATCGCAAAATGCTAGTTTAACAGACAACAATATATATAATATTTGTAAAATCCTATTCTACCATTAATGACTGCTTTTCTAGGATATGTTGAACATAGAGAATACCACTCTCAAGGCAATGAGATCAATCTTGCAAATGCCCAACTACAATTGGGTATCAGATGAGTAACAAAAGACAGTTATTTGCACAATTAAAGAAAAAACAGACGTACTTATTGTACTTCCTATTAGAAGTAGAAAATTGATAGTCCCCATGATAGTCACACATCAGTCACCTACCAAGACATTTGTCATTATTGTCCCCTTGATTTCACTGCTTGAAGACTGGGAGTATCATCTTAAGAATACAGGAATACCATATAGTGTCTTTAGGAATGGCATCTTTGACTTCTATAGCTCTTTGTTAATCCTGACAACAGTTGATCTTGCTGTCAGAAGGGAGTTCTCTAAGGCAATAGGAAGATCATATGCCTTGGATGGTTTTGAAGGGATATTCATTGATAAAGTACATAACGTGTTTGTATCAAGAGACTTTCATACATATATGCAGTTATTGTGAGGAATTTGCACTCTCTCTTTCCCTATAGTTATCATGTCTGGTACATTACCTGTTACAATAGAGAGGCCATTGATCGCTAAGCTTAACCTACAAACTAATACTGTTGTTGTTTATTGATCATCCAACTGCTCTGAGTTAAAGTACATCATTGAACCCTTTTTGACATTACAAAAAGAACTATACAAGTGTATACAAACAATTGTCAGATTGCACAGGCTAAAGGAGATAAAAAGGAGACTCATATTTGCTAATACCATCTATGATAGAGAAACCTCAGCTGCGATGCTTGGTTATAAGTTCTACTGTTTGAAAAATGAGATTTATGTATATATTATGAAAGACAAATAGAACGTTGTCATAGACCATTACAATCCTGAGATTACAGCTTTTTGGAGAGGTATAATTGAGAGGTAGAGGTGAGGTATTAAAGAAACCCATAAACTTCTTGTGGCAACAACTACCTTCTCAACAGGCAATAACTATCCTCAGGTCTGTCTTATTGTCTTGGCAACAACTCCGTTCAACATAAGTATAGCTATTTAGAAGATGGGCAGAGCAGGGAGAGATAAAGAACCTGTAACATATTATATATTACCTTTTAAACCTACAGTTTTTTGCCGACTACTCAATGATCCATAGGATGTTATTGGTCAAAAAGCAATTGAACAGATAATATGGAATTTGACTGAGTGCTTACAACTATGCATCACATGGTATATTAATAATAAGGGTGGTGTATCATGTCTTAAAGACATGCAGAACGAGGTCTATAGCTGGTATTGCCCTATTGTTGAGTTCTCCATTGTGCCTTCCTCTCAAGTACTGAGTAAACCTATTCAACTCTATGAAACTGCTCCTAATCAAAATATGCCCAAATAACCTGGCAATATTCTTGAGGTCTTCAAAAAGGTCCTAGTACTATTGTCTTCTTTGGTTGACCCCCTATTGTTCTCTACCCCTATTCAAACCCTTCATCATGAGAACCAAGAATTCTCCCCTCAGTATATGGAATATAGTGAAGAGAGCAAACCACTCTTTGTGGAAGAATTAAGGGCTGTAAAAAAGAGAAAAATCAATGTTAAACTCACTACCCAAGAGTATGTTGTGAGACTCAAGCACATGGTCCAAGCAATAGATGGGAATTGTACAGTCTATATGGTAAACAATCTAGACATCAGCAAAGAACATGATCATATAGCTAATTACTGTCCTTAACCTAGACTTTTGTGCATTTCTCAAGTGGAAGAAGAATATCTGGTATAATCCACAGACTCATAGAGCTATTTGTACATATTGCCACCTCCCTTAGATTGACGATAGCCTATATAAATGGATCTCACAGGGCAAGTCTGCTTTTAGTAAGTGCCCTTATCCAGATAGAACCTTATCTCTAGCATATACTATCTATTGTCATACCCTAACTCATTGCAGTATAGAGTCTGCCTTCAAAAGCCAATAGCCTACTGACATCTAGTATGCAAAATAGCTTTGCAGCAAGCCAGTTATAGCATTGAAAACAAACACCATGCTTATTTTACCATGGTTTATTAAGACACATTGGTTTCAGAAAAGTGAAGTTGTGTGAGAGTTGTGTAAGTCAGTGTAGTGGGTTGTACTGTACCTAATATGGACTGTCAGTTATGCTTGATAAATGTTAAATGTTATTGTCGAATCTATTATACTCTAAGGAACAAATCCAGGCTGAAGTAGAGAAATAGGTCTCATTGTAGTTGAATTTATCATTTGTTAGACCCCTAACCCTACCAACTGGAGGATTTCAGTGAATTGAATAGTGTTGTAGAGTTAACTAAATATTTTCCTCTCTCTAGGTTATCTATAAATGTCCTTTGCCTCACAAGCCAACTATGAACTGCTACTCAATTATGCAAGACAGTCAGATGTTGTTCTTTGGGAAAGCACCACAAAGCTTTCTTTTTTCGGTAGTCAAGACAGTCATGGCAGGATCAAGGAATTTATTGAGAAAAATTCATACTCATTAACATGAGTCTCAAATAGTTTAGTGCTTTCAGGTCGTTTGGCATTGTACTACCTTGTAATACTGTCAGCACATAGACTTAATATTATTTTACCACTTTGTCTGTTTCTTATCTGAGTAAGATTGCTTTTGGGGATCTTTAATGAAAATATGCGAAAGCAAGAAAATTTTGATTTTGTAATAACATTCTAAGCAATTTGTAGGGTATATATCATTATGGACAGCATGTCTGTAACACCCTGGAAGGAAAGGCAAGAGCTACAAGAGTGCTCCAATATATTTGACTTGACATGGTAATGACTGACTTGTAATACAATCCTGTTCACACAAACAGCTGAGATCCAAGCTTAAATGGTACTCTGGCAGTCAACCACAGACTATCTTGTGCAACAGTTTGAGCAGAATGCTCAACTAGGGCTATTGGCATTTACAGATGTCTTGCAAACACTATGGAAAGAAAAATATACACAGTCAATTGCTTAGCTATAAAGTAGTGTGGTATCTCACCAGCTGCCCTTCCTTAGCTAGTATGGGACTTGCAGGCTGATTCAATACTGGCTGTAAAGGAACTAGTGTTCAAGCCAATATAGACAAAGCACTATAGTCACTCATATACTTGGTATCACCCAGCAAGTCTGTCTTGGTTTGGATTACTATAAGGACCTTCTCTGCAGCTACCTCTAGGAATGAAGGGTATAGCATGGGAAAATAAGCCAAGAGAGTAAAATGTACCTATGACACTAGATGCTGAGTTTTGGCTCTGAATCTACAAATAATGAAACCTGGGACATGTAGAAAAGGTCAATGGTGAAGCAGGCGATTGAGTAGAATGTAGAGGGGGACAGGAGGTTCTATAGGCAAAGGAGGTATGAGTGTGTTGATAGGAGAATGAGGCATAGTAATTTAGGATAATGGAACAGCAGCCAAGTCAGATTCATGGTCATTTGAGATGGTAGTAATAGCATGCATGCTTGAGTGAGTATTCTATACTTTTTCTAAATAAGTATTATGTGCTCTGAGGTGAATTGTTGCCTCTCGAGTTCTCTTTCTTTCTTGTCCTTAACCCTTGCCTTTTATCAGTTTCTCTCTTAATATATTCCAACCCTCTCTCATGTCTCATGAGTCTCTTTTTCTAAGCGACCCTGAATTCCATTTGTGTACTTATGAGTTTTTGAGGTTAATTAGACTAGTCTCTGGAAACATGTTCAAACCTTGTTGATCAGTGAGAAATTGTAGTTATTGTTGCTCAGCATTGAGTTGCCATTGAAACTTATACTAGAAATAAGGTTTGTTGTATTGACAAGTGCAAGAGAGAGCTGAACCCAGAAAGGGTTTGAGAATTTATGATGATGGTTGGACCTGAGCTTGCTATATACCTTGGTCATAGCCTTAGTATCAAGCTTGTTCTCATGCATCACAGACCTTGATTTGTTTGCAAAGATAATAGAGCTGAGTATATAGATGATCTGTTTCTTGCTAACAAGAGGATAAGTGGATGTGTCAAGCTTGGCCTGTTGAAGGTCAGCATTGGAAGTTATTCTGTATGGTGAAAATGACAACAAGAGGAGATAAAAGAATACACAGTACTTACTGGGCATGTTCCAAGTGGAATTAAGAGACAGCAAGTTGCTAGTGGGTGGCGAAATTGTTTGCATATGTATTTGAGAGCTGAATACAATGGTGGACTCAAATTTATGGGCATCAATGTTGACATTAAGGTGATGTTCTTCAAGACTGCAGGTGTTTTAAAAAGCCTTAGCCTATCTCAAATACCCCTGTCTTCATAAAAAGCACCCTCTTAGTTAGTGTAGATAAGCTTCTTAGTGATATCGCGAACCTCATTGAGTCCATGCCATACATCCTTTGCTGACTTGATGTCCTTGAACCTGAAAATCTAATGAGTACACAATATTGAGTTGTGAGAACACTTATAAGACAACATTATAACTACTTTTGCTATCTCCCATAACAATTGAAGTTAATTGAGGTAGACTGAGTCTACAGTTGTGGGCTGGAAGAGGCTAAATTAGACAGATTGATGGATACAAAAGTAGATGATCAAGTATAAGCATTGGAACTGAGATTGCAATTCAAGTTTAGCTATTTTCCTTGTAGCGATAGCATCAAATACTTACTCAAATGTCCTTGTTGCTCTTCTTTTCCATTAGAAAACATATCCTCCCCCTGTTGCAGCTTGTATATGGTAGAAAATATTAGATATGATAGACAACATCGTGGTGAGACCAATAAGCAAAGTTGATCAATGTAAACAGTATCATCTAAACAACCTATGGTCTGTTACAGAATAGCGATAGTATGCTTTGACCAAAACAAGTTATCAACATCTTGTCTTGAGAGAGGAGAGAAGAGAGGAACTCATAGAATAGACAATTGATGCTAGTTGTTAGAAACTCACCAGAGGAAAACTGGTCAATCAACCTATCAATTCATAGTATTTTCCCCACGAGATTTCTTGGAAGGATAGGAGGGAACAGATATAGCAAACAAAAAGAGGAAAGAACAAAGGAGAACAAACATAGCAACCAAAGAGAAGGGTAGAAAAAATAAAAAAAAAGTGAAGAGGTTGGATGTGTCACAAAAACCTATGAGATACCCAATCAAGTACTCCTGGATTGATGTGATTATATGAGATTACCAAAGTGAGTAGTTCAGGCTAGGACCAATACTATATTGAGTAGTCCAAAAAGAACTAAATATTGAAAGTGATCATTAAGCTCAAATAGTATGTGACATAGTATGACATTTATGTGACAAAGCATGACAATGTGACCTATTTTCACCATATATAGTAATTTTGTACTCCAATTCTGGAGGTCATTCAACCTCTAGGCCCCCATACTAATATAATTGATTTTGACCTATAGGTGTGATACAAAGACAATGGAAGTCATCAGCACAATACATAAACAAATGATGAGATAGCTATCAAGATAGGCTGAATGATCTGCAAGGCACTAATAATAATGATTGATCAATGTCAGGAAAAGCAGAAATAACCCAATTGATTGTTGAGTATTTTAGTTTGAGGCTGAGGAAGTTTTCCTTTGGCACTCATGATTACTCTAGTGATTACATAATATGGATTATGAAAAGTAGATTTATCTCTGACATCATCCTCTTCAATGCCATGTCCTCACAGCCGTTTGCATCGTATGGTTTGTATACCAGTTGTGTCCTGCCTTCAAACACTTCATCTTTATAATAAGCTCGTTCTATAATCGCAAGGCCGGCTGAATTCGGGAAAGATAAATTATTTAAGGCTGTCAAAATACAGTCCAGAGCAATATTATTGGAACCATCAAAGAGAGATCCGACTTTCAGCCATACCAAGCATTCTCCC
>Ga0153965_1000017_pt1 | contig 21124 bp, 12 predicted proteins | sample TSFL049MetaG_FD_104707 | JGI IMG/M metagenome (GOLD analysis project Ga0153965, IMG submission 104707) | Attine ant fungus gardens microbial communities from Florida, USA - TSFL049 MetaG | ecosystem: Host-associated > Fungi > Mycelium > Unclassified | place: USA: Florida, Paynes | collected... | reverse complement strand
TATTATTATTCACTTGGAGAACTTGCCAAATTTTGTACTTGGTGTGAGACCCCCCAGAGCAGACCATGTGGAGAAAAGCTGTGGACACTGTGATCTACTTGTAGTGGCTCAAAACTTGTTCCTTGACAACTTTATAATGTGCAAGTATTCAGCTCATGGCTCAAGACCTTTCTTTCTTATCCTAGAATTCAAGATCTTATTGATCAATGCTATAAGCATCAACCTCCAGATACTGGTGTAATGTATGACATCTGGGATAGCCTAGCCTGGCAAAGTCTAGGACCTTTCACAACTACAAAGGACAATCTTACATTTAGTTTCTTTATTAATTGGTTTAATCCATTCGCAAATAAGATTTCAGGCAGGACAGTCTCATGTGGTACCATTATGATGTTTTGTCTTAATCTTCCCTATCATTTGTGATACCAACCAGAAAATACCTACTTTGCTGGAATCACTCCTCCTTTCTATGAGCCTAGTGTCACAACTATCACAGCATTATTAGACCCAATTGTTGAGCAATTGCAGTATTTTTATTATAGACAGGTTATTTGCACATATTGACATCAAGCTGGAATAACAAAAAAAGTGGTTCTCTTACCAGCTATAGGTAACTTACCTGTAATCCACAAAGTGCTTGGGTTTGCTGGAGTAATGTCTCACTATTTTTGTTCTTTCTACACTTTACACAAATCTGATATTGAAAATCTCAATTCTAGGGCCTGGAAACTATGAAAAGGAACAGAGGTCATTGCAGCAGCAGAACAATAGTGCCAAGCATTGACAAAAAAAGACAAGAGTTCATATTCAAGAAACATAGTGTTCGCTAGTCATTATTACACTAACTTCTTTACTGTGATCCAGTCCAGTATACTGTCCTTGGGATAATGCATAATTGGCTTGAGGGCATTTTTCAACATTATACTTAGCTCAAGTAGGATATTGGTATTTCATTAGAAGCTGATGCTGTTGAACATATGACTGATCATGACATGGTCATTGACCTAGCTAGAGGTGATAGTGAGGATGAGATACTAGACAAAGAAATTTTGGAACTACAGAAAGAGAGTCAAATTCATAATAATATTCTTTTAAATATTAAGACTCTAGACCTCACAGTTGAATATATGTTTCAACTTGAAGTCTATATCTAATACTTGATATCTTTACACTCCTTATTAAAGGATCCAGTTAAGGTTTTCAGTGAAGTTATATTGGAGGAGAGATGTCAACAAGACTTTGAGTAGCACCCTTAAGGTTGTCCTAAGACAAGTAAGAGTACCGATTCCTCAGAGTAAGATTTTACAGAGGGAATACAGAAAGAAAGAACTTGCTGTTCCCTTTTCTTTCTGGTCTGTATTTATCCTAACTAGATGTTGTGACTACGTTACAATGTGATAACACTACTTGTAACTAAGGATGACTAGTTAAGTGGCAGTCCAGTGATAGAAGCCATAAAGGTAACAAGTCGAGTTAGTGTCTAATAATAGGTTAGTCTAATGTTGTCCCATTTAGCACAAGTCCAAAATAAGAAGAAAATAGTCTGAGATTTCTCTAAAGAGTCCTGTCCATACCATGAGTCAATTGTCTATGAAAGTTCTCAGACATTCAATGCATTACTGCATTGTAATGTCCTCATCTAGTATTGCCAACATTTCATCTACTAGCCACTTGTTATCAGACCATGGCCAATAATAGTTGTAGTCCTACTCAATGTTCATAACATAATCCCCTTTGATAGATTCAATGTCCTTATTGAATTCAATATCTGATGGGTTCTCTCAAGATATTGGACTAGGCAACATCGTCAATGTTGTTGTAGTAGTTTCTATTGTTGTCAGGATAGACTTCCAGATTTTCTCTATTGGGGTTGGCCTCAACTAAAGGTTGTGCCTTCTCCTGCACTCTCCCCTTGTAGTATTTCAATGAATAGAATTGAGAGGAACAATTGAAGTAAGGACAGAAGATGAGTCTTCCTAAGGGAGAATAAAACTAACTAACTATAAGGTAATAATGATATTTAAGTACTGTAAGGGGACACCTCCATTTCCACCCCTGAATAGCATGATGACACTCCAGAGCAATCTTAGCCTGTTTAACTAGTAATACTTAAACACACTAGTTTAGCTCCAATCCCGCTGACCCTGACACTAAGGGATGTAAAACTAGTATATAATATAAAAGATCCCTCTAGGAGCCTTATCCTAATCTCTGAGAATTCTCCTGAAGGTGAGTTGTATCATAATTACAATCTGTAATATCAACTGAGGATTCTCCTAGAGTCTTGTGCCCAGTCGCCCTTACAAGTACCTTGGAGCAGCTTGAAGAGGTGGAGCTATGACCTAAGCCTTGATTAAGTAAGGCAGGAGTTCAGTGTGTGCACAATGCATGCGCAGCATGCATTATAAGGACACAAAGCATGATAGTTGTTGTCTTTCTAGTTTTGTTGGATGTTTTGTCGAGGTCATTTCATAGGAAGATATCAAAGGACAGGTCTCTAAGAGGTAGAAGTAGAGGGGAACACAAATGGTGTGACTGGTTGGAAGTCCATTTCTGAAGAGAATTTGTTTATTGTGTTTTCGAGGAGTAGAACAACATTCATTCTCTGGGGTCTTAGTAAGAAAATATTCCAGGAGTTGTCGTCTGGTTGGAGTGAGACCAATGATGAAAATGAAAAGTAGTTCGTTGTGGAATAGGTTTGGATAATTGTTTCTGGCTCACTCGGCTTGTCATTTTGCCACAGAAAATTGTAATTAGGGTTGTCGTGGTTGAAGGAGACAGAATTTTTCGTAATAACCAGGGTTTCTTTGATTACATCCTTTGCAGACATAATTAGTGCATTGGTCAAGGAAATGGTCATGTCCACCACAGACAAAGCATTGTGTATTATCTGTAATAAAGGAAAGCATATCCCTAAGATCTCGTAGTTCTTGATTTCCACAAGGATCATCCAGATTTCATCCAGTTCCTTTTGAGGTATTGCTAGTTTCCAGGTGTCCAATAGGTTCATCATTGCTAGAGTTGCTTTCTTGTGAGTTGTCAGAAGTATCTCTAGAGTTAGATCTAGTTGATAGACTAGAGTTCAGATTATTTGGGTTTGGTAAGTATTGTACTCTTCATGTGGCGGTATATAGGAGGTGTTGATGGATTGTAGGGAGTAGAAACTCTTTGACATTCTTGAGATTGTTTTGGAGTTAAAGGAATTATTGATCGGCTGTGTGTTGGAGATATAGGTAAAGAGTCTAGTTCTTCCTGAAAAGGTTGAAATCAGCAATAGCCACTAAATTCCTGATGAGAGTGGTCTGCAGCTGGGCCAAGGGATAGTCAAATAGTATAAGAGGACCACTCAGTAGCGATCACTCCTTAAGCTAGTAGATAGTTCCGGAAGCTAGTTTGAGATTCAAGTGGGGGTATATCTACATACACTTGCTAGTATATATACTACACTAGATAGTCAGGCACACAGCACCATGGCAACTGACCTATAATCACAGAATGTCCTAGAACAACTAATAATAGGCATTGCACCACATGACACAGACAGGAGAAGTCAGGAACGATGGGAGTGCGATATACAATCTATCACTGGGTCATTAATAGAACAGACCCTCAGAACTTACTAAGCACGACCCTAGATGTCCCCTTACAAATAGCACAAATCATTGTATAGGGGAAGTTTGATCAGCAGTGATTTGTTGATAAGGGACATAGTAGGATGGAGATAGGTTGTTGGTTTGTGCTCAGAGAAATTGTTCAATAGAGAGGAAGAAGTTGTTGACTTGTTCATGGTTGACTGGTGAGGGTATTAGTGATGTGGTAACAAGGGTGGTTGTATTGGAGGTAGAAGAGGAAGAGGAAGAAGACATGAACTGTTGTATTGCTTTGTTAGTTCTGTTTCTGTCTTCTTTTATAGGCTTTGAGAAGTTGTTTGGTATTAGTGATGTTTGTTTTTGGTTCCTAGGTGCATTCTGTTTTAGGGTATCCTTTTCAGTGAACTAGAAATTCCTTTACCCTGTTTTTATTTCTGGAGTCGATTATGTTTTTGAGTTTCCATTTTTTTTCTCCTGCAATAATCTTTGGAGAAGGTCTTTCTGAGAATTTCCCATATTGGGTGTTCTCTTGTGTTGGCTGGAGAAGGTGGACATGGAAAATGGGATGCATCTTCTAGTGTGATGGTAGTTTCAGCCAGTAGTTGATAGGTCCAGTTCTTTCCAAGATCTCGAAGGGACCTACTTGTTTTGGTGCAAGCTTCTTTGGGGTTTCTTCGATTTGGATATGTCAAGAGTCTAGTCAAACTCATGTTCCTGCCTTGAGGTCAGAAAGTTTGCTTTTGATTCTCTGATTAATGAAGTTCTTGGTAACTTTGTGTGCTTGTTTGGTGTTTGTCCAAATGTTCTCTATATGGTTGATCCTGTTGTTGGCAGTGATGGATGGGGTTTCTGGAATGTTAATATGGGTTTTTGTAGGGTGTCCAAACATGAGTTTGAACAGGGTATGTAATCATCCTTCATGGAGTCTGGAGTTGTGTGAGTATTTGGCTATAGATAGCTTGTCAGCCCATGTTTCAGGGTTATTGGCACAGTAGATGGCAAGCTAGAGTTCAATTTCTTGGTTAAACTGTTCTGTGGTACCATCTATTTGAGAGTGAAAAGCAGTGGATATAGCCTGTTTGACTTCTAGCCCCTGTAAGAAGGCTTTCATTGACTTAGCAATAAACCATGGATTACAGTCAAAGATGACTTTGTTGGGAATACCAAATCTTTGGAAGAGGTTATCTATTAGGAGTGTCACAATTCCTTCCAAGGTTACTCCTTTTGTTATCAGTATTAGTATTATTCCCTTTGTTAGGCCATGGTCTACCACAGACAAAATAGAATCAAAGTCTTTTGACTCGGGTAAGTTAGTGATAAGATCCATAGCAATTTGAGCAAATGGTCGATTGGATTGTGGTACAGAGATTCCTTGGAGTAGTGGTTTTAGAGGGTGTTGATTGATCTTATATCTTTGGCAGTTTTCATAGCCTTTGATGTAATTGGTAACAAATTGTTTAAGTTCCAGCCATGAGTGTTGTTTCGACACTTTACACAGTGTTTCCTTGATACTAGGGTGTCTAGCTGTTGGTGAGTCATGGTGTTGTCTGAGTATGTTTCGTTTTTCTTCCAATATCAGTTCGTTGGCTAGTTCTTCTGCTAGGAATATTGATTTGTTGATGAGCTTGTCAGGTATAGCTTGTTTTGGTTTATCTTTGTCCTTGTCCTTAATGAATTTTTGAGATAAAGCATCCACAGCAGTGTTTTTGTTGCCAGTGATGTGCTTGATTTTGATCTTGTAAGTACTAAGTATTGTTGACAATCTTGTCATCCATTATAATAGTTTGGCTGGGTTGGTCTAATGAATAATGTTGTTATGGCCAGTCCAGATGATAGTTTCTTCTGGTGCTCTATTGATATAGTGTCTCTATTCTTGAATGGCTCAGATGATTGCAAGGAATTCTTGCTCTGAGGTATGATAGTGTTTTTCCACTAGTAATAGTGGTTTTGAATAGAAGAAACAGGAATGTTGTACTCTATTGGCGTCTCTTTGTGTGAGTACTGCTCCTGTCGTGTGATTTGATATATCAGCAAATATTTCAAATGGTTTTGTTGGATCAGAAGTAATAAAGATGGGTTTTTCTTTGAATTTCTTCTTCAGCTTGTTGAATGCTTTTTGTACTTTCTCCATCTATATGAATTTTGTATTCTTCTTTATCAATTGATTAATTGGCAAGGCAATTTTGGCATAGTCCTTGATGAATTTTCTGTAGAAATTACAGAATCCAAGAAATTTTCTTGTTTTCTTGATTGTTGAGGGTGCAGGCTAGTCAGATATGCCTTTGAGCTTGATCGGATTCATTTGGACTTGATCAGGGGAGATAATGTATCTGAGATAAGACAGTCATTGCTTGGCAAATTGGCATTTCTTGGATTTGAGGTATAAGTCGTGCTCCTGAAGTATTTTGAGTACTTCTTTCATTGTCTTGTGTAATTGTTTCTTTGTTGGAGCATGAATGAGAATATCGTCCATATAAACTAGTATAAGGTTTTTGGTGATGAGTAGTGAGAATATTGTGTTTATTATCATTTGGAATGTTACTGGGTTGTTGTATATTCCAAAGAACATAACAGTTGGTTTGAATAATCCTTGATTTGTGTCACAAACTTCATTTGGCCATATCTCTATCAGTTCTTGGACAATTCCCACGGTCTCAATGGCACCAGAAAGCCCTTGAAAAGGCCTTTCAATAGATACCAGTCACATTTCAAAGCAATCAGTAATGGTTGAGATATTAGGCAGATCAACTAGTAACCACTATAGTACCATTTATTAAATCACCAATATCTCGGAGACCACCACAATCTATGCTTTGCTTTTAGGCATCAGAGAAGCCCTCTTCATACTGCTCAGAATGAGCCTAAAACAGTGCTGAGGCAATTAATATTAGTGGAGATATGAAGGCCTCAATGTTTGCACATAGACTTTATTAATTATTTATAAATAGTCATCTGTCCTTTTCTTGGAACAAAGGACAGCCTCCATATGGTTATGTTATCACTATTTCTAGCACAAAGGTACTACTATATGTAGAACAATAGGTAGTAGCATGTGATGCTCTGTCCTAGTGCACAGACCATTACTTTTCTGTATATAAGGACTCCCTATCTAAGGGGTTTTTTGAGTTTTCTTCTTGGTAGGCTCCAGTCCTTGACAAGAGTCCTGTTGATTAGATCGAGTCCTACTCCTGAATCTATTAGTGATAGAGTGTCCATAGTTTTTCTTCCTAAAAGCACTTGTGTAGGAGAATAAAGGGTGTTAGATTAACACAGTTTCAACTGTATTTCTACAATGTCTTTTATGCATAGTCCATTTACTTGCCTGTCATTGTCCTTTGTGCTGGAAACTTTGAGTGAGTTAGGCATGGTTTCTAGTCACTTTGGGGAAAATCCTCCTCTTTGTCATCAGAGTTAGAGTTGGAGTCTGTTGAGGATTCTTCTTCTGGGATGTTTGCTGTGAGGTCTTTTTTTAAATTTTTTTAGTAAAGAGATTTTTCTTAGCCTTGTAGGTCTTGTTGTGGGGTAGAGTTTTGAAGTTAGGTTTTTTTGGGCATTTTTGTAAGGACTTAGTTGCAATAACTTAATCTCACTCCTTATCTGAGTTGACAAGGAGAACTCAATGGAGTTTCTGTTATTTTCTGTATACTACTTGTAAGGGGATAGCTCTATTTCTACCCCAGAACTGCATAACGATGCTCCGGAGCGACCTAAGCCTGTTCAAGTATTACTAAAGTAATACTTAAACACACTAGTATAGCTCCGATCACACTGATCCTGACACAAGGAATGTAAACTTAATATATAATGTAGAACATTCCTTCAGGAGCCTCATTCTAATCTCTGAGAATTCTCCTGGAGATGAGTTGTATCATAACTACAAACTGTAATATTAACTGAGGATTCTCCTGGAGTCTTGTGCCCCAGTCGCCCTTACAGCAGATTAGGATCCTTAAAACGGAGCCTTGGACTATCCCAGTGGACAGCCACCCAATAGGTCGCTCTCCCCTGTCATACCCAGCCCTCTGAGAATTCCGCTCTCCAGGTGTCGTTGCCTCCGGACATCCCCCAAGGCATAGCAGACGCCTTGGGATACCTGCAACACCATCTCCACGAGCTAATGGAGAGACAAAATGTCTCTGAAAACAACATCAATACCACCCTAGCAGCCCTGACCGTGCAGCTATAGCAGCTTACACAGCTAGTAGCTAATCTCTCCCCTCTGCCCATACTAAACACACCTCCTGTATCTGTACCATCTCCTCTGGTGTCTCCGCCCCCCGTTCCGACGGCGAGACGAACACGTCCCAAGCTCTCTTGTCCCCCAGACTTTAGTGGAGAACATCACAATAGCCGTGCATTTTTGAACTCCTGCTCCTTCTACATCCACCTGGCCCTGGAGCAGTTCCACGATGAAGAAGAAAGGATTCTCTGGGCTCTTATGTTCTTTAAAGGAGAATGTGCTGCCAAGTGGTCCGAAAATGTATTTCGTCAGGAAGCAGACACTGGCGTTTTTCCTATCCAAACCTGGAGAGATTTTGAGCAACAATTCTGACTTCACTTCTTCCCTGTTAATGTGGAAGCGGATGCAATCAACGTGCTGGAAGGCACCTCCTACTACCAAGGAGGTTGGACAGTGGACGACTATCTGGACAACTTCCAGACCCTAGTCTCCGACGCAGGTTATATGGATCCCTGGACACTAGTGGTGAAGTTTTGACGAGGTCTCTGGTTAGGCATCCAGAACCAGATCGCCACTATGCTCTATGGACGACTAGCCGATAATGACCCCGATGCATGGTACAGAGCAGCACAGAGGATTGACCAGGCACACCTCACCAATGAGGCCTTTCAGTCTGTGTCACGCTCCACCCCCTCTGCACCAACCAAAACCGCCTCCGCCCGACTCCCACCTTTGTCTGTAGCAAGGCTGCCTCCTGTTCTCTCCCTTCCGGTCACTCCGAAACCTCTGCCGCCCACTCCGTCTATGGGAGTCCCCATGGACGTCGACATGACTCGGAAAGCAAGATCCCTGCCTCCGCGAGGATGTTATCGATGCAGAGACGTGAACCATCTAGTCCGAGACTGCCCCTACTGCATGGACATCCCTCAACTCACCTCGGAACAGCAGGAGGAGCTGATTGAAGATTTGTTAGCAATGAAGGATGTGGTTCTGATTGAAGAGTCTTGTCTTCCAGAAGAGGAAGAGGATTTTGCATAGCACGGCCGGCGACATGTGCACCCTGGTCGCTAGTAAATAAGTTCACTGTATTGACTATAGAGGACCCCAATACAATTGACAGTGAACTAGTAGACGCACCACCTCTCCTCCCCCTGCCTCCTGCTCCGCTCCATAAGCCCAAGTGGGAGAGGAGGCTGCCCAAGCTCCTCTCTATCAGCACCTTGGACGCACGAGGGACTTCCTTACTCCTGCCAGTAGAAATCAGAACTATGGACACAAGCGAACTCCACTCCATCAAAGCCCTTTTGGATAGCAGAGCAACTGGAAGCTTCATCGACAGGGACTTCGTCTGATCGAAAGGAATAAACACTCGGACCCTCTCACGTAACATCCTGGTCTTCAATGTCGACAGCTCCCCTAACAAGGCCGGACAGATTTCCGAAGTCGTAAACGTACTTCTCTGTTACAAGACTCACTCCGAGAGGATGCTCTTAGCCGTCTCCGGACTTGGAAAACAGAGTCTGATCCCAGGCTACAACTGGCTTAAGGACCACAACCCCAAGATTGACTGGGAAAAAAGGGAAGTCGAAATGACCCGTTGTCCACTCTGGTGTGAAGGAGGACGTGCCCTACGGAAGGAGTAGACCCACCAGAAGAGAATTGAACTCTGGGCCCTCTGATCGTGTCGTGACAGACCTGCACCCCTGTTCCAAGAAGAGCGAGACCTTAAAGAGACACCTCCGCAAATGTACAGCCCCGATTGGGAGCCTAGAGACTGACTGTTCCTTACATGCCTCTTTCAGGAGCTTACCCAAGTCGACCTCCAGGCCGCGGCTACGACCTCCCAACGTCTTGCAGAAGGAGCCAGGCATAGTAAAGAGACACTCGCCGCTGCCACTCCGCTGCCCACCTATGTCGCAGAGTTCCAATCAGTGTTCGCTAAGAAGAACTTTGACATACTGCCTAAGCACTGCAAGTGGGATCACGCTATCAAACTGATCCCCGGAGCAGAGCCTAAGTTGTTGAAGGTCTACCCCCTGTCCCCGTTGGAGCAAGCTGAGTTAGACGCCTTCCTGGAGGAAAACCTGCATACCAGACGCATCTGGCCATCCAAGTCCCCTATAGCAGCCCCTGTGTTCTTCATTAAAAAGAAGGATGGTTCGCTCCAGCTGGTCCAAGACTATCGCGTGCTGAATGCCATAACCGTCAAGAACAGGTACCTTCTCCCTCTCATCTCCCAACTCATCTCCCAACTCCGCGGAGCCCGATACTTCACAAAACTTGACATCTGCTGGGGTTTCAATAACATACGCATCAAGCCCGGAGATGAGTGGAAAGTGGCCTTCCGCACCAACCGTGGCCTCTTTGAACCTCTTGTGATGTTCTTCAGAATGACCAACAGTCCCGCCACCTTCCAAACTATGATGAACGACATCTTCAGAACTCTCATAGCCAAAGGGATCATAGTAGTGTATTTGGACGACATTCTGATCTTTACGAAGACGGAAGAGAAACACGAACAAGCAGTCTGAAGGGTCTTGGAGATACTGGCGGAGCACAAGTTATTCCTCCGCCCAGAGAAGTGTGAGTTCTATCAGAGCTGGATCGAGTACCTTGGACTGGTCATCTCAGAGAACAAGGTCGAGATGGACTGTTAGGGCACTGGTTCACACACAAGGCGAATGACCCTTAAGCTAATGAGTAGATCCGGAAGCTAGAGTGATATTCAACTGAAGTATATCTACAACAGAAGACTAGTACTTATACTACTAGATCGTCGAGACACCGTTCTCATGGTACCTGACAGATATTCTCACATAGTCCAATAATAGATTTACAGGAATCACACAGTATGTCACAGAAGGGAAGATAGGAGAGAGTGAGAATGCGATCGGCAAGACGACGGCTCTTAGGTGAGAACCTACCTATGTTACTAAGCATACCTCTAGAGATATCCCCTTACATGGACCCTGTTAAGGTTGCCGGAGTCTGCAAGTGGCCCACCCCAGAGAACCAGACTGATGTGCAGGCCTTTATAGGCTTCGTTAACTTCTATCGTCGATTTATCCGGGATTTCTCAACCATAGCCAGACCCCTCTTCGATCTTACTCATTCCGACAGGGCCTGGAACTGGGATACAAAGGAACAGAAAGCTTTCGAATGTCTCAAGATGGCAGTGACCACCACTCCAGTCCTGGTATCACCTCAAGGCTCAGAGCTCTTCCGCATCGAGGCTGATAGCTCTGACTTCGCCTCTGGAGCCGTCCTCTCTCAGCAACTACCTGGAGAGGAGAAATGGCACCTGGTGGCCTTCTACAGCAAATCCCTGTCTCCGGTGGAACAGAACTACGAGATTCATGACAAAGAGATGCTCGCTATCATCTGCGTACTGTAAGAGTAGAGACACTTTCTAGAAGGAGCCCGGCACCCAGTTGAGATCTGGACAGACCACAAGAACCTGGAATACTTCATGACGGCTAAGAAACTCAACCGTCACCAGGCTCGTTGGTCCCTGTACTTAGCCTGCTTCGACTTCAGGTTGATCCACCACCCAGGACGTTCCATGGAGAAGCCAGACGCATTATCACGGAGACTGGACCATGGCAAGGGGGCCTCTGACAATGAAGACATAGTCCTCCTACAACTGGAGCTCTTTGCAATCCGAGCTCTCGAAGGAGTTCAGCTGGAAGAACTGGAACGAGACATCCTTAGGGAAATTCGTCAAGGGAACCAGAAGGGCGACCAGGAAGAGCCAGTGGCAAAGGCAGCGAGGGAACCCTGGCAAGCATCGGATAAGACAGTCCGCTCCACGGAATGGTCAGAGGATGATGGAGTACTCTGGTTCAGAGGCAAGATCTATGTTCCTTGGAATGTGGACTTACGAAGACGAGTGGTCTCCCTGTGCCATGACACGAAGGTTGCTGGGTACCCCGAACGCTGGAAAACACTAGAATTGGTCTCTAGAAACTACTGGTGGCCACAGATGTCTAGGTACATTGGACAGTACATCAGCATCTGTGATCTCTGCATCAGGACAAAACCGATAAGACAGGCTCCGGTAGGCAAATTGCACCCTCTTCAGATCCTGGACTCACGATGGGACACACTCAGTGTGGACTTTGTTGTGGAACTCCCCCTCTCCTCCAGACATGATGCAGTGATGACAGTAGTGGACTCTGTGTCGAAACGAGCACACTTCATTCCAACGCACACGATGGTGACAGCAGAAGGAGCAGCTAGACTTTTCCTGTATCAAGTCTGGAAGCTCCACAGCCTTCCGAAGTGCATAATCTCAGACCGCGGACCTCAGTTCATAGCTCGTTTCACCCAAGAACTTTACCGTCTGCTAGGAATAAAGTTGGCATCCTTCACGGCCTGGCATCCCCAGACAGACGGACAGACGGAGCGCGTCAACCAAGAGTTGGACCAGTACCTCTGGCTGTTTGTGAACGAACGGCAAGATGATTGGTACGACCTATTATCCATGGCAGAATTCCAGCACAACAATCATGTCCACTCTGCTACCCAACAGCCTCTGTTCCTGCTCGACACCAGATGGCTTCCTCACATGGGCTTTGAACCCCAACAGAACCCCTCTAGTCTAGAGACGGTCAATGAATTCACGGAAAGGATGAGGACGGCAATCAAAGAAGCAAAGTCCGCGATCTGCAAAGCACAAGACAATATGAAAAGATACTACGACCAACGAAGAACTCCAGCTCCGGTGTTCAACCCAGGTAATAAAGTCTTCCTTGACATGTTGGATATCCGGACTACACGCCCCTCACAGAAACTCTCGCACCGACGACTTGGCCCTTTTGTAGTGGAATGGCAGATCGGACCTATGGCCTATTGCTTAAAACTGCCACACTGGATAAAGCAACTCCATCCAGTGTTCAACGTAGTGAAGCTTACTCCGGCCCCAGAAGACCTGATTACAGGATGGAGAACAGAAGACCACCCACTGCCCATAGTCATCAACAGAGAAGCGGAGTGGAAAGTAGAGGAGATACTTGACAGTCGTTGGCACTGGAGAAAATTCCAGTATCTCATCAAGTGGAAAGGGTATGGCCGTGAACACAATTCTTGGGAGTCCACCTCCGAAGTCTCTGCACCAGAACTCACAGCAGAGTTGCATCGCAAACACCCGGGGGCTCCGAGACACATCCGACGCGCGGAGTTCGACAATATCTTTCATCCGGAGTCCATTGCTCCAAGACGTAGCAATCTTGAAGGGAGGGTGAATGTAAGGGGACACCTCCATTTCCACCCCTGAACAGCTTGACAACACTCCGGAGCTACCTTAGCCTGTTTACTAGTGATACTTAAACACACTAGTTTAGCTCCGATCCTGCTAACCCTGACACTAAGAGATGTATATAATGTAAAACATCCCTCCAGGAGCCTCATCCTAATCTCTGAGGATTCTCCTGAAGGTGAGTTGTATCATAACCACAATCTATAATATTACTAAGGATTCTCCTGGAGTCTTGTGCCCCAGTCGCCCTTACATAGCGGATATTGGTTCACTCATATCCTTGTCCTACTGCTGTGATTGCTACATTCCACTGTTCTAAGCTCTTGGGAGCTTGAGTTGGTGAATATGCCATTATGGCTCTGATAATTTCCCTGTTTATGTTTTTCTTCAGCAAAAATATTGCATGCTGATCGTCTGTTTGTGCTTTGCTTGCTAAAGCCATGAATTCAATAAGGAAGTCTGCAATATGTTTCTTCCCTTGTGTAAATGTTTCAATGTGCCATTCTGCATCGACTTCTTTTGTCTTGTCACTGTATACCAGTTGTAATTCTGCCTCGAAGGCATCCCAACTTGGAGTGTCATCTTCTCCATCTATCTTGTCAAGTTTCTGTTGAGCAAATGCTCCTGCAGTTCCTCCTTGGAATCTGCCTAGTATTGTGGTGATCTTTTCGTTGGCATCTGTAACTTTGTTTGCTCTGAGGTAGAGCTTCATAGCTCTCCACCAGTCTTCAACCGTCTTCCTGTCCCTATTGAACCATCCAGGTTCTGGGACCATCGACTTGTGGTTTACCACCTCTGTTGGTGCTGGTGCTGGTATACCTGCTCGTGTTCCAGATATGTTTTGCTTTGGTTGTCCTACTGGTAGTGCATCGCTTAACTCGTCGAGTTCTTCTTCTTCGTTGCCTGTTTTGTTGGCCTCTGATTCTGTTTCTTGTATATCCTGTTCTTCGGACTCTTCTTGGTACTCTGATTGTTCTTCACTGATGTGAACTGAACTGAGTCGTTCTTCGAGGTCTTTTACCTCCTGTACTCTGATTATACGTTCAGTAGCAATCTTTGCGATATACCAGCGGCCGGTCTGCTAGTTTGCCATCCTCCCAGTTGCAAGGTGAGTTGGTGATGCTTTACCAAATGTTATGACCTTAAGGAGTAACTCAGGTTACAACACTCAAGTAAAGACTCAAGGATGAATTGAGAGTAGAGGAAGAAAGAGAATGATACAATTGGTAAAGCATAGGGAATAAGAGTATCTACTGTATATATACCTATGTACCATAAGGAGTATGTGAGGGATACATATGGCAGACATGAGGTCTGCTGAGTAAAGAACATGCCCCACCAGTAAGGCACTGACTGAGCTATTAGATATATAAAGTAATATGAAACAAAGAAGCAGTCTATGTATAGAACATCTGGAGACAATGAGGTCAATCATTACACTATCCTCTATGCCTACTGGCCATGGCCATGTGTTTCTACTCGACCTCCATACTTCACTCCTACCTGACATCCTCTAACCTCTAAACCAGCTTCCTTCTACTCTGAATACGATCTAGAAACATGTGCAAGTGCATACAAAGGTAATCAATATTCCTGTTGCTCTACAGTGTGTCCACTTCTTGACTGAGTCTAGTAGTGATGGGATCATTAGCCATTGATAGACTTTGATCTGTCATCTTGGTATTATATTAGTTCAAGTCTACTCTAGATCAAAATTATATCGCATTTCAGAGATATCCTTTAACCTCTGAGTTCTAGAGTATCAACATTGATAGTCTGTCTCTGAGAAACCTAATACTAGCTCATCAGTCTTGCCTCCCGAGGTATATGCTATTCTAGCATATGGTAGCTTGGCAACTACCTAATAGAAGTACCCAATCTTGGATCTAGATTATGTTTGGGGCTTGTAGAAGGTCTCTAGAGTAGGTTCCAATAGTGAAATCCAGGGGTATAATGTGTATCCTATGCTACATTTCCACAGAAAATTCTCTAGTGGCATAACAGCACTCACCTCCTCCATTTTTCCACTAAAAACTTGGGGTCTTGTGACCTCTACTCTGCTCCCCTGCTGGTGAAGGAGCATGGTACTAACCTACTACTGCAGAGTAGCAATCATGGTGAGGAGCTGCTCCTTTCTAGTGGGTGGGAATTGTTGGCAAGGAGTAGATGTCAGAAATGGTTTCCTTTGTTGCTATTGTTGGGACATTTTGTATGGTGGTGGTAATGGTGATGGTGATAGTGAAAGGGATGATAATTCGTATTCCAATGATAACTCTTGCTTCAGGGTGACTACTTAAGGCTATGTCCAACAAAATGCAAAATCTTCACCTATCTGGAGTCCTATTGCCTTACTGACTACTGCTCTAATGATATGGTTATACGATTGCCTCTAAAAAGAGGACCCCTACTCTGTTCAGCTTCCTAAAGAATTACTGCCAATCTCCTGCATATACTACTCACAATAGAGTACAGCACAGAGTTTATACAAAAAAGAATATAAAAAGCAATGTCCAATTGCAAGATCAGGACTTGATCAAGATACCTGGACTTGGTATCCAGTCTTCTCCCTCAGTCCTTAACTGACTGAGAAGTCCCCTTTATAGCTAGGGCCTACTATTCAAAATACTTGTGAGTGCTGTGCCCACTAGCAAGGAAGATAAGAGAGTAAGGAGTGGTGAGGCCACGAGATGTGAGGTTACTATTGGGTATCAAGTTCTTATGTTATTGAAGGACTGTGATAGTTCTTAGTGATCATCCTAGGTGGATGTTCAAGAAGAACTCAATAGGGTTCTTTGTTGGATTGGACTATTACTTATACTATTTTACAGTAGCTGTGCTATTAAAAGTTCATAGTCACATGTTCTTCCAGAATGTTCTATAATCACCTGACCTTGTCACATGATCCAATTACCTAAATTCCTATGCTTTTTATATCTTGACCCCATTGTATGACTTAAGGTTTTGAATTAAGTGCTCAAATACTAAAGAGGCTATTTTGACTAGAGTTTTTCCTGTTTCCTTTTTAAATAGAAGTTCCCCAACTACTGCCTAAGTAGCAGTGAATATAAAAGTTTTAAAGTAAAATGTGTGATCTCCTAAGAAAAGCACCCTAGTTAACACTATGTATCAGTACAGTGTCCCTTGTGCATATTTGTAGAGAAATGAATCCAGAAGTTGAAGGTGAAATGAAGTTGTGAAATTAAAGTTTAAAGTCTGCTGATGTACCATGGTAGCAGTAATGTTTGAAACTCAATTCTCAATCCTAGACTACTGTGTTGGCCCAGTGCCTGAGTCCTGCCTGCCTGGTATTACCCTAATACCCTGTTTCAAAGTTGTTCTCACAGTAGTACTCTCTGGCTATGTGATCAGACTATCCTCACAGTAGTACTCTTGACTATGTGATTAGATATGAGACTTTGAATCCTCCCTGTATAACTTGACTCCCTTGCAATGCTAAACTCTGTCTTAGAGCTCCTATAATGTTGCCCCTGTAACTAAGTCACTTGTCCTGTAGTCTCTTTGGTTTGACTCAGTCCTGAGTCGAAGCAACTTAATCACTGATCTGATCACTCTAAAAATAGATTTCCACTTTGAAAACCCAAATAGAGAAAAAAGGTGACCAAGATTGCTTGCCCTCTTCCTACTAAGTAGGGGTTTTTTTATAGGTTTAGAGAAATACAAAAGAAATAGAGAAAAAAATAGAGAAAATAATAAACCCAGTTATAATCTATTATTACAATAATTGTTCTAGTAGTGATAGGGAATCCCGCATCTCCTTGTCTTTTCCCGATTATTTTCTATTAGCTTTGTCAGATCTGCTCCACTCTTGCTGAGTTACTGGGTTGCCTACCACTGATCCTGCAGCAATCTCCCCCTCTCTTTGACTTATCTCAGTGACTCAGGATCTGACTCTTTTCTTTTTCTATCTAGGGAGTTTCAGAAGTTGTTTCCACTGCTCCCTGAGGCTCTTTGTTACCCCTTTTATTTCTGATTGTAGTGGATCAGTTTTTGATGTGCTCCTATTCTTAGCCATCACTGATCGAGTGATGTTGCAACTATTCTTCTTTCCTGCCAGGCCACTGGTCTTGTTTCTTGTGATGGGTGTTTCTCTAGACTTTTCCACATGAGGCTTCTTTTCCCTGACTAAGCTGCTTTTCTCAGCAATAACACTGTGGGGCTGCAGGCTTGACTCTGCTAGTTCTTGAGTGATTGGCCTGTTGGTGGTAGTGACCTTATGTTCCTAGGTATACTACTATGTAGTTAGATAGCTGTTAGGGAACCACTCAGAGGTGATCACCCTTAAGCTAATGGATAGTCCCGGAAGCTAGTTTGAGATTCAAGTGAAGTATATCTATGACACATTGCTAGTATATATATTCTATACTAGACAATCACACACACAGTCACATGTACATAGATCAGTAATCATAATTGTCCAATTATAGATTAGAAGGCATCGCACCACATGATACAGACAGGAGAAGCTAGGAACTGTGGGAGTGCGATACATGATCTGTCACTGGGTCATTAATAGAACAGACCCTCAGAACTCACTAAGCACAACCCTAGATGTCCCCTTACAATAGCTAGCTTTTTGGTGGTGAAGTCCTCTATGCCTTCTCTGCTACCTAGCAGGTGATTTTATCTTAGTCCTGCTTCTTGGGGTGTGAATTCATGAAATTGGGTTAATTTTAGACCTGAATATATTTCGGGCTTCACAATGCACAGGAAGCTATTTCCTTTTTGGGGCTCTTATAACACTTTCTCTTGTTCCTTTACTAATAGGTCTAGTAAATATCAATCCTTGAAGGTCAATGACTATTCTGTCTGAGAGAGTAGTATACTCTGTCTGACTTATGAGGTTATTATCCTTGGTGGTCTACATATGACCTGATGATGTCAATGTTGTAGATGTCCTAACCACAATTACAACATTGTCCTGGCTATAGTGCAAAGCAATAAGAGCTCAGGGGTTCCACACAGTACAGTGCAAAGCAATGAAAACTAGTAGGGTATCAGTGATACAGCGTGAATGTAAGGGAGCACTCGGAGGCATTCCAGAACACACTTGACTATAGTAGAGGAGGTGTTTTAAGTTAGATTGATGGATAGCCCAGGAGATCAAACTAATGTTGAGGTAAGGTATTCTACCATACATCACTAGCTACTTATACTAGACTAGCTTGGTCTGTGCGCCGGTCGCTACAGGAACACAGATCAAGACACTAATAACTACACTACCTAATAAGGCTATATAGCACATACCATGGTGATGAGAACAAGAAGAAAGAGAACTATTAATAGTGGACTCCGAGGATCCAAGGGCAAGCTAGATAATGCTTACCCATACCAGGTTGTCTAAGCTACTACAGGCTGTCCCCTTACAGTGAAGCAATGAGAGTCAGCAACTATGACTTTAGTAAATGATGTCACTTGTGATGAAGAAGGAAGTTCTCTCTTAATTGTTAAGACTCTAGACCTCACAGTTGAATATGCGTTTCAACTTAAAGCCTATATCTAACACTTGATATCTTCACACTTCTCGTTAAAGGATCTGGTTAAGGTTTTCAGTAAAGTTATATCAGAGGAGAGATGTCAATGAGACTTTGAGTAGCACCCTTAATGTTGTCCTAAGACAAGTAAGAGTACTGATTTTTCAGAGTAAGATTTTATAGAGAGAATACAAAAAGAAAGAACTTGCTGTTCCCTTTTCTTTCTGGTCTGTATCTATCCTAACTAGGTGTTATGACTACGTTACAATATGATAACACTACTTGTAACTAAAAGTGACTAGTTAAGTGACAGTCCAGTGACAGAAGCCATAAAGGTGACAAGTCGAGTCAGTGTCTAATAATGGGTTTGTTATGAACATTGAGTAGGACTACAATTATTATCAGCCTTGGTCTGATAATGAATGGCTAGTGGACAAAATGTTGGCAATGTGAGAAGAGATGTTGATAACACAAGATGAAGACATTACCATGCAGTAATGCATTGAATGTCTAAAGACTCTAAGAGACAATAGACTCATAGTATAGACAGGACTCTTTGGAGAAACCTTGGACTATTTCTTTCCTCTATCTTTGGACTTGTACTAAATGGGACAACATTGGACTAATCTATTATTAGACACTGACTTGACTTGTTACTTTTATTGCTTCTGTCACTGGACTGTCACTTAACTAGTCACCTTTAGTTACAAGTAGTGTTACTACATTGTAACATAGTCACAATACCTAGTTAGGATAAATACAGCCCAGAAAGAGAAGAGAATTGTCATGACTTGGCAAAATAGTTAAGTCATTATTTATATTTACTTTTCTTTTTCTTTTCTTTTGGACTTACTACACAGGAAGAAGTGTGGAAAAGTATCATATCACAAGTGTCACATAGTCATAGTCACACAACAGGAAGTCATAGCATCACATCATATGATGTCACATTGATGGGTCACATGATAAGTATGGGAAAGTAGTGCACAGACCATGTAGTACTTGTATAAGTAGTGTAGGAAATCTAATGGGAACTCCATTGAGTTCTCCTTGTCAACTTGGACTTGGAGGGTGATTAAGTTGTCTAGGCTAAGTTGCTACAGGAATAGCAAGTTCTCTCTTTCTGTATTCCCTTTGTAAAATCTTACTCTGAGGAATTGGTACTCTTACTTGTCTTAGGACAACCTCAAGGATACTACTCAAAGTCTCGTTGACATCTCTCCTCTGATATAACTTTACTGAAAACCTTAACTGGATCCTCTAGCGAGGAGCATGAAGATATTAAGTGTTAGATATAAGCTTCAAGTTGAAATGCATATTCAACTGTGAGGTTTAGAGTCTTAACAGTTAGTCCAATGTTGTCCCATTTAGCACAAGTCCAAAATAAGAAGGAAATAGTCTGAGATTTCTCTAAAGAGTCCTGTCATCTATGAGAGTCCTCAGACATTCAATGCATTACTGCATTGTAATGTCCTTGTCTAGCATTGCCAACATCTCATCTACTGTAAGGGTGACTGGGCACAAGACTCCAGGAGAATCCTCAGTTGATATTACAGATTGTAATTATGATACAACTCACCTCCAGGAGAATTCTCAGAGATTAGGATGAGGCTCCTGGAGGGATCTTTTACATTATATACTAGTTTTACATTTCTTAGTATCAGGGTCAGCGGGATTGGAGCTAAACTAGTGTGTTTAAGTATTACTAGTTAAACAGGCTAAGGTCGCTCTGGAGTGTCGTCATGCTGTTTAGGGGTGGAAATGGAGGTGTCCCCTTACATCTACTAGCCACTCATTATTAGACCATGGCTGATAATAGTTGTAGTCCTACTCAATGTTCATAACAGTAGAAGCAGAATACATGGGTTTTTCGAGGGCAACTACACAAGCTCTATGAATCTCTAAATATCTCAGCAAAATTGGACTGCCAACATCAAGACCGATCATGATACATGCAGACAACAACAGATCTATCTCCCACAGTTTAAATGACAAGAACTATAGAAAAATGAAGTATATCAATGTACAACACCACTTCATTAAAGATCAGGTGAAGTGGGGAAACATTACCTTCCAATACATACCCTCTTCCAATAACATAGCTGACCTCTTTACCAAACCCTTGCCCTGAGAGAAGATCTGTCAATTCACTTCAGAGCTCAATCTACAACACAACACTGAGGGTGTACTAGACCAGGGGGAGTGATGAAGTGGTCTAGTAACAAAGATGTAGTTTGGTTAGCAATGAGGCTGTGGTGACGTAGATGTGAGACTGTCTCAACCTGCAACAGTCTAAATTTAGTTTCATGGCTCACATCATCTCCTGCTCTGCATACTTCTCTTGCAGACATTCCCCTCAGTTGTCTATCACTTGGGTGATGTCTGAGGTATGTTATTATATTGTCTTACCAATACCAAACTCTCATTTGTTTTGTATAGCTACTTTATCTTCTAGGTAATATACATAGTCATCTACCACATGGGTGACATGTGAGCTACTTTATCTTTTAACATGCATCACTGTAAATCCAGCAATTATAAAATAGGAAACTGACCATAAACTAGTGTCCTGTTGAAATGGTCTAGTGACCTGTTACTTGTATTT
>Ga0153965_1000016_pt1 | contig 21827 bp, 16 predicted proteins | sample TSFL049MetaG_FD_104707 | JGI IMG/M metagenome (GOLD analysis project Ga0153965, IMG submission 104707) | Attine ant fungus gardens microbial communities from Florida, USA - TSFL049 MetaG | ecosystem: Host-associated > Fungi > Mycelium > Unclassified | place: USA: Florida, Paynes | collected... | reverse complement strand
CTATAACTAGCACTTTAGTCTTTTTGTCATGATAGTAATATACACCAGCATTGGATTTACATCTCTTAAATCCTAGGGCAAGCATTGACTTGGTCATTGTGTGCCACCAGGATAAGCCAGCTTGCTTAAGGCCATACAATGCTTTGTGAAGTTGCCAGACTTTTTTTTCTTTCCCAGGTAATTTGAAATCTTCTGGCTGCTCCATATAGATTTCCTCATCCAGATCACCATATAAGTAGGCTGTTTTGACGTCAATGCTTTGGATATTTAAATCCTCAAGTGCAGCAACAATAAGAAGCAGTCGCGCAGTTTTATAATAGACAAATGGAGAGAATAATTCATCAAAGTTAATGCCTTCAACTTGAGAAAATTCTTTGGCAACAAGATGAGATCGATAACGACCATCAGGCTTGATATTAAATACCCAGCGGTTCTTGACCACTTTTCTTCCCTTAGAAAGGTTCACAATTTCATAAACATCTCTGTCTTTGAGCGATTTCAGCTCCTCAAGACAAGATTCAAGCCACCTTTTCTTAGAGTCAGCTGGTAGTTTAGTGACATCTTTAAAGGTTTTTGGTAGAACATGAGTCTCAGTTGCTCTGAGTGCCAAGAGAAAGCAAATATGCTCTGCTCCCCCTTCTCTTGCAAGACGTACCATGTGGTTGGTAATAGCTGTGGTAGCTGACTCACCTACTGGAGGTGGAGTATCCATCCTATTTCCCTCTATGTTAATTATGATAGGTCATTGTCCTACCCAATCAACTTCATAGTGGATTCCATTTATTTCAACAGTATTGTCCCATTGACTATATAAATAGTATACCCCTCTAATTGGAATAGTTTCAGGCTGCACTTGAATATGTCTGCAAGCATTCTCAAGTATTCTGCATGCCATATCTGGATCAGCCTCACTAGGATGTTGTTACCACTCAGGGTGTCTTAGGACATCTGTAGGATGGCGATCCTCTCCATATATATTGCCTTCTCTGTGAGGGACTAGCTTCAGGAGGAGAAGGGCTTGGGGAGTGCATTTCAACATCTTCATCTTCAACATCTTCAACCTCAGAGCACTTTATTGATGGTACCCCTCTAGTCATGTAATTTGAAGCATCTGCCTCTACCCTAAATTCTTTATCTAAATCAAGGGCTACTAGTACTAGTCTTGTTGTAAAGATTTGTTTGAGCTCATCAAATACTTGTTGTTGCTTTTTCTTCTATTGCCACTTCATATCCTTCCTTGTCAGTACATTTATTGGCCTAGTTACTTGAGCAAAATTTTTAATGAACCTTTTGTAGTAATTTGCAAGGCCTAAAATTTTTCTAATGTCTTTTATGTTCTTTGGCTCTAGTCAACTAAGTACTTCATCTACCTTTTTCTTTTCTATTTCTATTCTATTAGGTCCTATGATGACCCCTAGGAATTTGATCTTTCTTACTTTTTACACATACTTTTCTGGCTTGACATACAAGTTGTTTTTCTCTAACCTTCTTAATATTTCTTCCACAATTTTGTCATGTTCTTTCTCCATCTTAGTTCTTACCAATATATTGTCTATAAATATAGCAACTTTTCCTTTATTGATTATGTCTCTCAAGATTTTGTTCATTATTGCCTAGAATATAACTAGTGGGTTTGTTATCCTAAAAAACATTACTGTTGGTTTGAAAGACCCTGTCATGACCTGGTGACCTAGCATGACTTTGGGCCATCATTGTGACCCTTACCAGTTACTTACCTCAGCAGTAATCCCCTGGATACTCAGATAAAAATGTACAGTACTACCAGGCCCCCACCACTATGACTAATCCTGTATTAAAAGCACTTAGGCTGTTGAATTCTCTCTAGCTTCATTATCAACTAGGTACTCACTCCTAGATAGTTCTAATCCTCATATTAGTTCTTCTTCTACTCAAGCATCTTCTGAATTAAGACTTCCAATCCTTACTTGTGGCAGTTTCCAGGAGCCAGTCCTGACAGACCCCACATGTGTTATGAACACTTCTTTCTACTCATCTCCTTCCTTAATCTTCATATTATTGAACCCCCCCACTATAAATCTATCTTAGTGAATATTTTTTTATTCCCTATGTTATCTATTAGGTCTGTTATTAATGAGAGCAGGTAATTATTCTTCACCATCTGATTGTTCAGATTGCAGTAGTCCATTACTATCCTCTTGCTTCTATCTTTCTTGCTTACAAAGAATACTGGTAATGTTTGAGGGAATTTGGATAGTCTGATATATCCCTTTTTCAACTGATCTTTTACAAAATTTTGGACCTCTTCTCTTTCATTTTTGGATAAAGGATAAATTCTTCTCTTCCATAGTTTAAACATCTTCTTGAGGTCTATGGCATGATCCCAAATCTTTCTTATTGGTATCCTTTTTGACTCTACTTTTCTGAATACCTTTTTCCACTTCAGGAATTTCTTAGAAACTAATTCCTCAATTTTCCTGTAGTCTGCTTCTACTTCTTCTTTTCTCCCCTAATCTTCTTTATCATCTACTGCTCACCTAACAATTCTCTTTTCTTCTAGCATAGCTACTCTTTTTTCTTTTTTTACTTTCTTGTCCTCTTTTCCTTTATTCCTTCTATACAGTAGTAAACATCTCATCATTTTAACCTTTTCTGTTTCCTAATTTATTTTTATGCTATGAGCCTATAACCACAGCATTTCTAGTATTATCTCTATTTGCTCTAAATCACATACATCTATTTTCATTCTTTCCATATAGTTTTTATAATACACATTTACCTCCACTTGGTGTGTAATAGTTCCCATACTGTTGTTTGTTCCATCTATGTTCCTAACTATCACTGGTCTTTCCAACTTTGTAGCTTAAATCTGTGTTTAGCTGCCATTTTTCTATCCATAAACATGCCAGTAGTGTTAAGACTTTAGACCTTATAGTTGAATATATATTTTAACTTGAAGCCTATATCTAACACTTGATATCTTCATGCTCCTTACTAGAGAATCTAGTTAAGGGTTTTAGTGAAGTTATATCAAAGAGGATAGATATCAACAAGACTTTGAGTAGTATCCCTCAAGCTTGTTCTAAGGCAAGAAAGAGTATTGATTCCTCAGAGTAAGATTTTACAGAGAATACAGCAAGAGAAAACTTTCCATTCCCTTCTCTTTCTGGTCTGTATTTATTCTAACTAGGAATGTAACAACATTACAATATAATAACATTACTTGTAACTACTAGGTGACTAGTTAAGTAACAGTCCAGTAACAGAAGTGACAAGTAGAGTCAAAGTCTATAAATGGATTAGTCTGATGTTATTCCACTTAGTTCAAGTCCAAAGAGATTGTCTGGATTTCTCCAAAGAGTCCTGTTTATACCATGAGTCCAATGTTTGTTTAGAGTCATTAGATATTTCAATGTATCACTGCATTGTAATGTTTTCATCCAGTAGTGCTAACATCTTGCCTACTAACCATTTATTATCAGACCAATGTTTATAACAGATAGTACTACTATCTAAAAGCACTTTTACTGTTATACCTTTATATATGTCTAGTTTTTCTACTCTAATATTTAACTATACCTTTCTCAATATTTTAAAGGTTCTTTTTACTTCTCTTTGTTCACCTGTAAGACTTTAGCCAAGACAATTTAAGCCCACTCCAAGTCTGAGTTGACAAAGAGAACTCAATAGAGTTCCTATTGGATTCTGTATACTACTTATACAACTACTACATGGTCTGTGTACTATTTTCCCATACTCATCATGTGACTCCATCATGTGATGTGTGATATTTGTTATGTGACACTTTTCAGTACTCATCCTTGTATAGTAAGTCCAAAAGAAAAAGAAAAGAAATATAAATGACTTAGCTATTTTTGCCAAGTTATGATATTACCCTTCTCTTTGGTTACACCTTTCAGAGCTTCTGTTTGCATACCACTTTACTATACTTTTGCCTCTATAGACTGTACTATCATACCTCAATTCCACCATAGTTTCTTTTCTCTTAACCTATGTTCTGGACATAAAATATTCCTCTTTTCCTCTTCTAATATTCTTTCTCCTACTATTATATCTTTTCTTCTGCATTTTGTATATCTGACTTTACTTTCTCTTCCCATATTTGCTTCACTATTCTTTTACTTTTATGCTTCAAGGTAACTCTTACACTATATATTCTTAAGGCATTCACTAGAGATAAAGCCCTATTCTTAGTTCTCCTTTGTCTTTATGCCCTTGTATATGCACTTATTATGCTTCACAAATATGACAATCTTATCACAAACTTCATTTGGCCATATCTCTATCAATTCTTCAACAATTCTCACAGTCTTAATAGCACCCAAAAGCCCTTAAAAAGACCTTCTGATTGACACTAGTCATGTTTTGAGAAGATCAATAATGGCCAAGATATCAGGTAGATCAACAGGTAACTACTATGGTACCATTTATCAAATCACCAATATCTCAGAAACCACCATGATTGATGCTTTGCTTTTGGGCATCAAAAAAGCCCTTCTCATACCACTCAGAATGAGTCTAAAATGGCACCAAGACAATTAATATTCATGAAGATATGAAGGCCTCAATATTTGTACATAGACTTTATTAATTACTCATAAATAGTCATCTGTTCTTTTTTTAGAACAAAGCCTCCATAAGGTTAAGTTATCACTATTTCAAGCATAAAGCCACTACTATATATAGAATAATAGGTAGTAGCATGTGATAATCTGTCCTAGTGCACAGACCATCACAATTATGTATATAAGGACTCATAGTCTGAGAATTAGACCTCAGACTTAACATCATCTTTTGTCACTTGTCTAACTTCATATTTTTGAACTCTTCAAAGTATCAAAGCCCAATCACAAATAAGTAAGTGACCATTTGTGATAAACCTTCTATCTCATTATCTATTCTTGCTCCTCTAGTATTGTGCTTCTCAGGGGCATATCTTGCATACTGCTATATTCCTGTGCTTTTTCCCATAGGGGACATGCTAATCTCTTCTTTTTCTACTATGCCTTTTATGGCTTTGCTACACATGTTATTACTTTCTCTTGTTGTTTCTTTTTTATCTCAATATTGGGACATTCCCACTTCTTGTGCCCTATTTCCCAACATCAGAAATACCTTACTTTCTCTTTTTCTTTATCCATTGTCTCTTGTTGTCTTATGCACTTTTCTCTTTCTTTACTCTGTATTATTCTGCTTGACAACACCTTAAACTTATTCTAGAGAATGGACTTTCTTCCTCTCTCCTACTTATTATCACAAATGGTCACTTACTTATTTATGATAGGTGCTTTGATACTTGAAGAGTTCAAAAATGTGAAGTTTAAATAGTGACAAAAGAAGTTGTTAAGTTTGAGGTTTAATCCTCAGATAGAGAGTTCTTATATATAGAATTGTGATAGTCTGTATACTAGAACAGATCATCACATACTACTATCTATTATTCTACATATAGTAGTACCTTTGTACTGGAATAGCCCCCTGGACCCTTATCTGGAATAAACACAACCCCTAAGTTCTTTACAGAAACAAGAAGGACAGAAAACAGTAGACTTAACAAACTATCACAAATGGTCACTTACTTATTTGTGATTGGTGCTTTGATATTTGAAAAGTTCAAAACTGCAAAGTTTAAATAGTAACAAGAGAAGTTGTTAAGTCTAGAATCTAATCCTCAGACAAGAAGTTCTTATATATAAAATTGTAATAGTCTATGCACTAGAACACTTAATCATATAAAGGCTGTCCTTTGTTCTAAGAAAAGGCAGATGATTATCTATGAGTAATTAATTAAGTCTATGTGCAAGTGTTGAGGACTTTATATCTCTATGGGTATTAATTGCCTCAAGGTTGTTCTAGGCTTATTCTAAGTGTTATGAAGAGGGCTTTTTCTGAGCCTAGAAGCAAAGCATATATTGTGGCAGTTTTCGAGATATTGGTGATTTAATATGTGGTACTATAGTAGTTATCTACTAATTTGTCTGATAGCTCAACCAACATTGATTGTCTTAAGACATGACTAGTATTGATCAAAAGGTCTCTTCAAGGGCTTTCTGGAGTTGTTAAGACCATAGGAATTATTAAATAATTAGTAGAGATGGTGTAAGGGGACGCTCTAGAGTAGCTTAGGTAACCTAGTATGGGTAAGTATTATCTAGCTTGCCCTCGGATTCTCAGAGCCTGCTATTCATAGTTCTTTTCCCTCTTGTTCTCATTGCCATGGTTAGTACTACATAGCCTTATTAGGTATAGTAGTTATTTGTGTTCTGATCTATGTTTCCTTAGTGACTGGTACACAGACCAGCTAGTTTAGTGTAAGTAGCTAGTGATGTATGGTAGAATACCTTACCTCAATATTGATTGGAACTCCTGGGCTATTTACCATTCTTACTTAAGTTTACCTCCTTCACTAATATCGAGTATGGTTAGGGTTGCCACCGAGTGATCCCCTTACAGATAGGTCTGAATAAAATTTATATAGCCAGCATAGTCTTCAGACCTCAATCTATTGAATACCTTTGGGATTATCTTAACTAGGGGAGTATATAAGTTTTGGACTAGGCTTAAAAAAGAATAGAATAAGATATCTAAGGAAGTGGTGTAGAATCTGATAGCTAATATGTCTAGAAGATATATAGCAGTGATAAAGACCAAGAAAGGATATATCAGGTACTAGTAAATATACTTTATTATTATTAAACAGTTAGTAAAAAAACTGTTCAAATGCTATATCATTTTGTTTGGTCCACTATTTGACCATTTTCCCACAAAATCACATTATTCCTGTTGGAACCTAAGCCAAAAGTCTGAACCCAATTACACAATATTTTCAAAATTTTTACTAATTTTCTTATCAATTTATTTGATAATAAACATAAAAATGCAAACTGTTACAAACTTTGTTTGGACCTATCTCTGTCAATGATTTATACAGCCTTAATAATGCTCAGAGTTCCCAAAAGGACCTTTTGAATGATGTTCAAAATGTCTCAACATAATTAGTATTTATTGAGCTATTAGGCAATTAGTAAGTAACCTCTATAGTATCACATATTGAATTGCTAATATCTTAGTAACTTCTATGATTGATACCTTGCTTTTAGGGACAATACAAGTACTTCTTATTATGCTTAGAGCAACCCCAAAACAACCCAGAGACAATATTATTTCATAAAGATAAAAGATTCTTAATGTTTGTACATAATTCATTTACCTATAGATACTCATCTGTCCTTGAATAGAACAAAGAGTAGCTCTAAGATAGTTAGGTTATTTCTATTTCAAGCACAAAGACACTATCATATGTAGAACAATAGGTAGTAACATGTGACAGTCTGTACACTAGAACAGACTATCACATTCATATATATAAAAACTCTCAGTCTAAGGATTAGACTTAACTATATCTTTTGTCACTGTCTAAGCTTTGCTTTTTAAGCCCTTTTAAATATTAACTCACTCAATCACAAATCAGTAAATGGCCATTTACAATACAAAGGGTTTTTTTGTTTATTGTATCTAGTACTAATTAGCTTAGTTGTACTTCTTAGCTTTGTTCTCAACCTAGACTCCTTCTTGCATTCTTGTCTCTTTCTCAATAAATTTAAACCTACTCTTCAAGTCTTTTCCACAGTATAGGGAATGTTCTATATTAGGTAGAGATCTTAACAGAAAATAGAATAAGACTCCTGGGAAGATACTCTATACTATATATACTGCTATAACTCATATATTACTATTTCTACAGTCCTAATAGTTAGGGTCTCCAGGGTAAGTCAGTGACTATTTTTATCTTTATTCCACTTTTACTCTTATTATTATACTCTATTCCTAGTAGGTACTATTCAGTGATAAAAGAAGGAAGTTACTAGAAAATACACCTGGATAATCTACACCATGATTACCAGCTTTTATCCTATTAATTGCTATTCTATTATCCTCTCTTCCCTCCTGATCTGCAATCTCTTAATTATTGTAGGTAACAAAACTTTGTCTTAGGACTGCAATAAAGAATTAATGACAACCTTGTTGATGAACATCAAAATATTATGCTAGCAACTTCAAAGCTTCATCATTGTCTTAGCTATTTTCTACAGACCCATATACAGAACTCACATGTAATATACCTCAGCTATCTGCACTACTTGGGTGATGTCTGAGGTAAGCATATACCAAGCACAACCATTACATTACTTATGTGGACATACATTTCTTAGAAAACTTGGAAAACCTGATATGCAGATAATAGTATCACATCTCTCCATAAATGTGCTGTTCAAGTATTGGGTGATACCAGTTTTCCATCAATGAGTTGGTCATTGGATGTGATCAAGGTGTGACAACGGCAATTAGTGCAGCTACAGACAACCTGGTAGGGTGGGGTGGCAGCATAGCTGCAATAGCAGAGCGTGACTGCGTGACAAATCTACTTGACACGTGAGGTGACGTGATACTGACACGATACTTACAGGTCACTTGACATCTGATGGGGCGACTTGACATCAGAATGTGGATTTCTATTCTGCAACAAGCAAATTATTGCTAAGACACAGAGTTAAACAGAGACTGACAATCTGAAAAAGGCACGAGGGCAGAGGAAGAAGGCTGGGTAGTCAATCCACTTGATTCCGACTAATTGTCTTTCGAATTGAATCACCTGACATACTTTATTGTGCCAGAAATATCGCTTTCTTATAAAATGGCATAGAGTGGGTCCTTTGCTCAAGATCTTCGTCTTTGCTCCCCAGTACAACTCAGTCCTTCTTAATATCATCATGAACCTTTATTCGTTATTCGCAGAGATCTTCTCACAAGACGAGGATCCCTTTGATTCCGTCCCCGTTGACGATGATATAGATCAATTCCACGGGAAGTGTATGATCATATGAGTCGTTTCTGATATACCGTGGTGAGAACCCTTCTCTCATGTCTACTAAATTGACTCAGTGGACCACTAGCCTGTCACTATTTGCATCGTATCACCACCATCTACATTTCTTTCTTGAAGGAGACAATCTGTTAATGATTTTTTGCGATGGGTTTTTTGACTTGGGTCACGAGTCGTTATTGTATCATGTGTACACACATTTTCAAATTCTCAATCAAATGATGGATGTGCTTTCTTTCGTCCTTGACATTGTAGAGGAATGGTGTAGATACTCTGTCAACAATGGAAAGTCGATCCCAGACCAGTGGGCCCTCTATTGATGATAATGAGAACCTTTATGTTCTTGTTGCTCTCAGAAAGTGAGTCTCAGCCAGTCACTGACTTGATTATCAACTCATTAGGTATAAGGAACACTATGAAACTATTTCCCATTGTGTCATCTTAGTGACAGTTGATAATTCATCCTGCCATCGTGGATTGATTGTGATGTTTACCTACGAAGAGGCCAAATTGGCGATGTCAGGATTAATGCGCACGTGAATTAAGTCAGTGTCCAGTCGTGCTTTAAGTAATGGAGCTGGGCTGATTGAAATTGGTGAGGTCGAGGGTCATACAGTAGACGTGTCTTGGGCTGTCATTCAATGTTCGCAAGGTGAATATTGGATCTAGTGAAGCACTGAGGAAATTCAGGATTTCTTGATGGGGGAGATAGGACTATGTTATCCGGCTCTCGTTCTATCGCTGCATATTCTAGGGATGAGACTGGCCTTGACTGTCCTAAAGAGATATCGGTCACATCCGTTGATAGTTTGGATCCAGATTTTGGTTCCTAAACGGTTACTCCTGACTCTGCGGCGACATCACTTGCCTCGAAGCTCCTTGTCATTCTTTTCTCACAGATCCGCGACTTGGAACCGCTCTTTAATCCTTTCATGTTGAGGTCTCTTCAAAGAGACACTCAAATTCTCAAACGTCATCCCGATATCACAGATTTAGATGAGAGCATCAGCAAAAACCCAAAATACTGATTCTTACTTTTGTGGGATAAATCAGTCATGAATTAGTAAAGAGCTTACTGATTGAAATTATCTTTACGAATCATCCAAAAATCAGTGATCAATAAGTACAAACAAGTATGAATAAGTTTGAATATGGATTACTAATTTTATCTGGCATAATATATGGAATATATGGTGAGTGAGCTTTGAATTCATATGATCTATTGCCTCTGAATGGCTTGGTCTCTTATAAAACATTATCTCTTTCTTGTTGGGCAGCACACATGTTGTTGGTATGCATCATTTCCACCTCTCTTGGTGAAACTCAGCTTGGGTTTCTCCAATTGTAGTATTTTATATTCATTGCCAGTGTACTCTCATTTTTATTGATATCAATGAGACAGTATAATAATAAATATACAGTAGAATAGGTAAAATGGTCTGTAAATGAATTTACATAAAATACCTGAGCTTAATCCAGAACTATTGATTGCTTCTAGTCAGATGGTACTGTAGTACCAAATTTTGGAATAAGGTACAAGCTCTGTCTAATAAGACTAATAGGAACTATACTAGCCTGTCGTTCATGATCTTTGATCAAGGGTACAACTTGATATAATTTGCTATCAGGATGTAGATGTGCATGAGAGAATTTGGTGAACCACTCAATGTATGCTAGGTGTGTATATGGCCATCTACTAGGAAACCAAGAGGTAATGGCATTTTTTGGGAGTAAAAAGATACACCTCACATGACTGGCTCTACAGTCTGGATTCTATCAATGAAAAGTACTAGTAGACTGTTGATTGAGTATGTTACCTTCTATTGTTGTGTATTCTTTTGTGTTTTGAAAGTGAACCAAAGCTACATCAAATCTTCCAGATACTTCATTGTTTTTATTGGAGTGAACTGCTGCTGTTTCTATGCTTTTTGACATTTCTCTGATATGATGTCAGTATAATTTTTCTTTATCATTTCATCTTATAGCAACTGGGCAACTAGAGTAGCAATTCATTCTATATAAACTTGAACACTATGTAGTAGCTCTCTCAGTTGTCTACCTTCATAGGTGACTCCTGAGGTGAGATCATCTTTCTCATACTTAGTGCTTAGGCTGATTATCGTGTTGTAGACATTTTATATTATAGGTAAATACATAAGTCATCTACCTTCATAGGTGACTCCTGAGACATTTTATATTATAATTTTTCTTGTCCTTATATGTTGGTTTTGCATATATAGAATTAACAATCAAAGGTAGTATACCCAGAATATCATATGGACTATAACTTCAGAATTTAAGAAAGTAATAAACTGGTACTTTAAAGAAATAGAGATGAATTGTACTTGCCACTTATTCAATTTTCTGCAAATTAAGTACTAGATTTTGATACTGAGCAATGAAATGGCAAAGAGCAGCTTGGAAAAAGGTTGCACTGTAATTTTCTTCAAGGGTCTTCATAGAAACTGCTGATATACTTAGAAATTTAGGAAGGTATGGAAAATGTTGGTGAATAAAACAAGAAGGATCTGACATCCTGAGAAGAGGTAAACAAGTCATAATGGATTGTATATGTTAATTATGTTGAAGAATCTGTTCTTTTTGGTAAACCCAAGTTGTCATTTGTAATATCTTATCATGGAAATTTGTTGCATGATAAGCATCCTTGGCTAAGTCAATATGTAAATACTCTATATACTCAGTATTGTAATTATCTGTTGTTCCAAAATATTCAATCAAGTACTGGTAATAGCTACAAAAGTGTAGCTTTGGTAAGTTAAGATGAGAGTGGATACCAAGATCAATAAAGATAGTTGCATTAAAGTGGAATTTGGTAAGTGCATCTTTAAGCCAATCAAGGGTATGAGTAGTATAGATTGGATATCTTGCAAGATAAACAAAGTTCAGGAGATTTTGATATCACAAAAGGTTACTTACTTATTTGTGATTGCTGATTTAGAACTTGAAAGGTTCCAAAATGCGAAGTTTAGATAGCAACAAAAGAAGTTATTAAGTCTGAGATCTAATCCTTAGATTATGAGTCCTTATATATATAATTGTGATGGTCTGTGCACTAGGACAGACCATTACATGCTACTACCTATTGTTCTACATATAGTAGTGCCTTTGTGCTTGAAATAGTGATAACTTAACCTTATGAAGGCTGTCCTTTGTTCTAAGAAAAGAACGGATGACTATTTATGGGTAATTAATAAAGTCTGTATGCAAACATTGAGACCTTTATATCTTCATGAATATTAATTGCCTTGGTACTATTTTAGACTTATTCTGAGTGGTATGAGAAGGGCTTTTTTGATGCCTAAAAGCAAAGCATCAATTATGGTGGTGTGAAGCCCAAAATATATTTATGCCTAAAATTAAACAAATTTTGCAAATTCACACCCCAAGAAGCAGGACTAAGATAAAATCACCTGCTAGGTAGTGGAAAAGACACAGAGGACTTCACCACCAAAAGCTGGCTACCTAACTATATAGCAGTATACCCAAAGACATAAGGTCACTACCAACAATAGGCCAATCACTCGAGAACCAGCAGAGTTGAGCCTACGGCCCCATGGCATCATTGCCAAGAATAGTAGCTTAGTCAGAGAAAGAAGCCTCATGTGGAAAAGTCTAGTAAGACATCCATTATAAAGGAACAGGACCAGTGGCCTAGCAGGAAATAGGAATAGCCATGACATCACTCAGTCAGTGATGGCTAAGAATAGGAGTGCATCAAAACTGATCCACTATGACCAGAAACAAGAGGAGTAACCAAGAGCCTCAGGGAGCAGTGGAAATAACTTCTGAAAACTTTCTAGGCAGAAAAGGAAAAAGTCAGGTCCCAAGTCGCTGAGATAAGCCAAAAAAAGGGGGAGATCACCATGGGATCAGTGGTAGGTAACCCAGTAACTCAGCAAGGACAAAGTGGACCTAGCAAAACTAATAGGAAATAATTGAGAAAAAACAAAAAAGGTACAGGATTCCCTATCACTACCAGAATGATCATTGTAATAATAGCTTATGACTGGGTTTATTATTTTTCTCTATTTTTTGTATATTTCTTTTTGTATTTCTCTAAACCTATAAAAATCCCCATTTAGTAGAAAGATGTCATATGACAGAAAATACCCATTTAATAATATAATTTCTTTTATATTTTATATTATTACTAATTTTTCGCTCCTAAACTCCTGTTGTCTACTCCTATAAGATCACAATGTAGACTAGTTACTGGTACTTCTCCTATTCCAGACTTAGTATAAGTATTCCAATAGTTACATCCTAGTTCCTTAGTTTGTAGATTAAAGTCATTTATGTCTTTAATATCCATCTCCACTCCTATCAATTTATATACCACTCTTCTCCTAATCTCCTGACAACAATTCTGTCCTCCTGAAATATGCAACCACACACGCAACAGCAGATTAAGGTACAGTACACAAGCTAAGGCCAAGGTTATTCCCTCACTTTTATTGTTAACTCCCTTTCACTCCGGAGTAATTCCACTCCACTCTGAGTCACTCCACTCCTGCTCCATATGTTCTGTAAGAGGACCCCTCACACTGATCATAACATAAAACAGGATGAAAGTCTTACCAGTACGGCATACCTGCTCTGAGTAAAGGAGAAAGGGCAACATTCCCTTTTGACCTCACTTAGGTAAGGAGCTCAGATGGGGTTCAGAACCCAGGGAGGTTTTTAGTGGATTGGTTTAGCCAAGCCCACACTATGGGAGAGATCCTATGCTAGTTTACCAGTTTTCCTCCTACTGAGAAAAAAAAAATATTACTAAGTAATATTTGGTCTTACCTCCATCATTCCAAGAGCACTCCGTTGCCTCCTAGCGCACTTTTATTGTTCAGACCCTGGTTACTGAATGCAGGAACGTAAGGACACTATAATATATATAATGTAGATTATTCCCTTTAGGAGCCTTATTTAATTCTCTGAGAAATCTCCTGGAGGTAGGTTATAACATACTTCATAAACTATAATTAACTGAGGAATCTTCTGGAGTGTTTCTGCTTTGGTCACCCTTACAGCAGAATTAGATCTCATTACTAGAGCCCTGGAAATTCTCAGTGGACAGCCGCCCTCTGGTTACCCTCCACTAATGAACTCCAGCCCTCTGAGCACTTCGCTCCAAATGAGATGTCATTCCCTGTGGACACCTCTCCAGCCATAGCCAACACCTTGGGCTATCTGCAGCACTATCTTCAAGAGCTCACCGAACACCAGAACACTTCAGAACACACTATCAATGCTACTCTTGCGGACCTGACAGCCCAACTACAGCAACTTACTCAACTCATGACCAGCCCTCCTTCTGCTCTAACCATTGCTCTACCTCTGGTATCTGTACCCCTCTCGCCTGTTAGTCCATCTCCCCTGGTCCTGGCTGCTCTGTCTAAACAGCAAGCAAGGCTGAAACTCCCCTCTCCCCCAGACTTCTCTGGCGAACGAAGTTCTGGTCAAGCTTTCTTCAACTCCTGTACACTGTATTTGTGCCTGGCCCCAGAGCAGTTTAGTTGCAATGAGAAAAAAGTCCTCTGGACTCTCGCTTTTTTCAAGGATAGAAGGGCTGCCAGGTGGTCTAAAAACCTCTTTCGCCAGGAAGCAGACACCAGCGTTTTTCCTATTCAATCTTAGGCCGACTTCGAACAGCAGTTCCGGAGTCAGTTCTTTCCAGTTAATACAGAAGCAGATGCAGTCAATACCTTGGAAGGGTCCTCGTACTATCAAGGAAACCGGACAGTGGATGACTACTTGGATAGCTTCTTGACCCTAGTCTCAGATGCCGGCTACATAGACCCTCAGACCCTGGTAGTAAAATTTCACTGGGGACTCAAACTGAACATCTAAAGTCAGATCGCCATAATGCCCTTTGGATGACCCATAGATACCAATCTGGAGGCCTGGTATGCAGTAGTCCAGAGAATCAACTAAGCATGGTTGGCAAATGAAGCCTTCTAGTCTACGCTCCATTTAATGACCTCAACCCCTACGTACTCCGCCCTTCCTTGATTGACCCCACTCCCAATACTCTGTCCCCCTCCAATAGCTCCACCCCCCATTTTGCTGAGGCCCTCTCTGCCTTCACTGTTAGGAGGGATACCTATGGACGTAGATACAGTCTGGAAGATGCACTTCTTATCCCCGTGAGGGTGCTATCAGTGTAGAGAGGCCAATTATCTTGTGAAGAACTGCCCCTACTGTCTGGACATCTAAAGGTTAACCGCAGAGCAGAGGGAGGAATTGATTGAAGACTTAATGGCCCTGAAGGATGCAGTAGAGGAAGAGGAAGTTTGCTCAACCCCAGAGAAGGATTTTGCCTAGCATGGCTAGTGAAAAGTGCGCCCTAGTCGCCACTAGTTAATAGGTTTGTTGTATTAGACATAGAAGAGGTCAATACAGATATCCATAAGCCTATAGACACGCCATCCCTCTCCCCCTCTGCTCTGGACAGGATAGCCCAACCCTGGAGGCCAAAATGGAAAAGAAGGTTATCCAAACAACTCTCTACCAATACCCTCAATGCTCGCAAAACGTCAATTATCCTTTTGATAGAAATTTATACTACAGACACCAGTGAGGTGTATTCCATCAAGGCCCTTTTGGACTCCAGAGCTATAGGTAACTTCATAGATCAAGACTTTGTCTGTATGAAAGGTATGAGCACCCAGAGCATCTCTTGCCCCATACTAGTATACAATGTGAACGGCTCCCCTAATGAGGCTGGTCAGATCTCTAAAGTGGTGGACGTAGTCCTCCATTACAAAACCTACTCCGAAAGGATGCTCCTCGCTGTATCCAATCTCAAAAAGCAAAGCATGATCCTTGGCTACACCTGGCTCAAGGACTATAACCCAAAGGTTGATTGGCAAACCAGAGAGGTATATATGAACCAATGCCCCCTCGATGCGAAGGATGTCGCGTGATCCAAAAGGAACAAGCATCACAGAGGAAAGTGGAGACTAGAGCCGTCAACATCTGTCAATCTGGACCCCCTCCAGAGTACACAGAAGACTCAGAAGAGGACAAGACCCCCCACCAGACACATGAAGTCAACTATGAACAAGGGGACAGACTCTTTGTGGTGAGATTACTTCTGGAGTCTGCTGCAGTAGACCTATGTGCTGTCTTCATGATCTCCCAGAAACTTGTGGAAGGAGCCTGTTGAGCCTCGGAAACATAGAAAGGGCTTTTCACCTTACCTAACTGTGCCAAAGGATTCGAATCCGTGTTCGCAAAGGAAGACTTTGATATCCTCCTAGAGCACAGGCAGTGGGATCATGCTATTGAGCTTATTCCGGGCTTGGAGCCTAAGTTGTCAAAGGTCTACCCTTTGTCTCCAGTAGAACAAAAGGAGTTGGACTCTTTCCTAGAGGAAAATCTGCATACTGGACGAATCTGCCTCTCTAAATCTCCTATGGCAGCTCCAGTGTTTTTCATCAAGAAGAAAGATGGCTTGCTCCGATTGGTTCAGGACTATTGTGTACTCAATTCCATAACAGTCAAGAACAAATACCCCCTCCTACTGATCTCTGAACTTGTGTCCTAACTCTATGGAGCTAGATACTTCACCAAGCTGGATATCTATTGGGGTTTCAACAATGTCTGCATCAAGCCCAGAGACAAGTGGAAGGTGGCCTTTCAAACCAATCAAGGCCTGTTCGAACCCCTAGTAATGTTCTTCAGAATAACCAACAGTCTGGCCACTTTCCAAACCATGATGAACAACATCTTCTGAGACCTCATAGCAGAAGGCATCATGGTGGTCTATCTGAACGATATCCTGATCTTTATTAGGACAGAAGAGGAACACGCAAAGGTTATCCAACAGGTACTACAAGTCTTGCAGAAGAACAAACTTTTCCTCCACCTAGAAAAATGCAAGTTCTGCAAGGAGCAAATCGAGTACTTGGGGCTAGTCATCTCTGAAAATGAGGTTTCCATGGATCTGGTTAAGGTCGCAGGAGTCCGAGAGTGGCCTACTCTGGAAAACAAGACAGACATCCAGGCTTTCCTAGGCTTTATGAACTTCTACAGAAGGTTCATTCAAGACTTCTCTACCAAAGCCCAGCCCCTCTTTGATCTAATGTGCTCCGAACAAGTCTGGACGTGGAGTGGCAAGGAACAGGCAGCCTTTGAGGACCTCAAAACGGCAGTGACCACTGCTCTGGTGTTAATGTCCCCTCAGGACTCAGAGCCTTTCCAGATTGAAGCAGACAGCTTGGACTTCGCTACAGGAACAGTCTTGTCTCAGCAGTCGATAATGGATAGAAAATGGCACCCCTTGGCATTCTACAGCAAGTCCTTGTCCTCTGTGGAACGAAACTACGAGGTCCATGACAAGGAAATGCTAACCATTATTCATGCGTTAAAAGAGTGGAGGCACTTCCTGGAAGGAGCAACCCATCTAGTAGAGATTTGGACTGACTACAAGAACCTTGAGTATTTCATGATGGCCAAGAAACTTAACCATTGTTAAGCCCACTGGTCCTTGCATCTAGCTAGGTTCGACTTCCTGCTTTACCACTGCCCCAGACATACTATGGGCAAACCGGACACGTTGTCCAGAAGAGCTGATCACAGAAATGAAGCGTCAGACAATGAGAACATAGTCCTCCTTCGACCAGAGTTCATTGCAGTGCATGCTCTGGAAGAGGTGGAGTTGATAGGAGAAGAGCAAAGGATCTTGTTCGACATCTGCAAAGGGAACCGCAACAGAGACCAAGAGGAATCTATAGTGAAGGCAGCATAAGAACTCTGGGGCTCCACCAATGGGGCAGTACACTCCTTGGAGTGGTCAAACATAGACGGCCTGCTCTGGTTCCGAGGGAAAATATACGCACCACAAAGTCTGGACCTACGCAGACAGATTGTAGCTCTCTGCCATAACACCCCAATCATAGAACATTCCAGACACTGGAAGACACTAGAACTGGTGTTCCGGAATTACTGGTGGCCCCAGATGTCTAGATACATCGGCCAGTATATGAGTACCTGTAACCTCTGCTTCTGGATGAAACCTTGGTGACATTCTCCTGTTGACAAGCTCCAACTGCTCTCCATTCTGGATGAATAGTGGGATATGCTCAGTGTTGATTTCGTAGTCAAACTCCTAGAGTCCTCCAGACATGACACCGTCATGACTGTCATGGACTCTGTCTCCAAAAGAGTGTACTTCGTTCCAATGCACACAACAGTCACAGCAGAAGGAGCAGCCTGACTCTTCCTCCACTACGTCTGGAAATTTCATGGCCTTCCAAAATGTGTTGTCTCAGACCACGGACCCCAATTTGTGGCTTCATTCACTAAGGCACTGTACAGACTACTAGGTATATGACTATCCTCCTTTACAGCATGGCACTCCCAGACAGACAGACAGACAGAACGTGTCAACCAGGAGCTCAACTAGTTCCTCTGCCTATTTGTCAACGAATGACAGAATGACTGGTACAACCTCCTATCCATCATGGAGTTCCAGCACAACAACCACATCTACTCCGCAACACAGCAAACTCTGTTCCTACTGGACATGGGACAAATTCCCCATATGGGCTTTGAGCCGAGACAGAACCCCTCAGGCCTAGAGATAGTCAATGAATTCACAAAGAGGATGCAGTTCACTACTGAAGAAGCCAAGTCTGTGATCTGCAAGGCACAAGAGGACATGATACACTACTACAATCGAAGGAAATCTCTGGCCTCTGTGTTCAAACTAGGAGACCAGGTATACCTAGACACGTTAGATATCAGGACGACATGTTGTTACGCCATACAAAAGTTTAGGCAAATTAAGTGACATTCTGCACCTTAATGACGTGAATAACCAGCTCGAGAGACAAGCTCAGTCCCCCCAGAGATGTTCCTTTAGACGCCTAGTTATGGACTTGAGCATCTAGCTCGAGTAGCAGAGTAGCGGCTGTGACCACCGCTACATACGGCTCATAGACGCTTGCCCAGGCGCCCTGTATCGGATTCCTAACAGATTTCCCTTCTAGAAGTGCTCTCAAGGACGAAAGCGAACTTAGAACAAACTACGTGATCCAAATGACGTCATACTGTAGCTGCCGACGGCCCTATTTAAAGAAGAGTTGCAATCAGATTCAGGCCATCATCACTGATGGCTAATTATAGCGAGATCGAGAGAGTCGTACCATCGCAAAGTCGCCTCGTAACGGCAGTAGGAAGAAACCAGAGGGTAGAAGAGTGGGAATGCATAGGAGAGGTAAGAGGAAGAACTGGGAAGCTAAGGAGAGAAGTAGTAGGGAGATTAGACGAAGGGACGTGCATGAGAACAAGACGGCTCAAGACTGCCGTTTCTGTCTATGGTCCGTCGAGGTGCCCAAGGGCTGACCATTGTGTGAGGAAGGGTTCCCAGAGTAGGATTAGAATGTCAGAGAGCAGTTAGTCGGTGTCCAGGAGGGGCGCCGTACTATTATTACGGCCTTGCTAGAATTGGGAATTTGGAGGTTTTCTTTGTCTCACTTTCTTTGTTGTCTTTTTGCTTTGTAATCATAATAAAATACTCTAGGGCACAGGAGGGAAATCAAGCATCATACCCCCATCACCACCCCTTTCTGTTGCTCTAGAGCTTAACGGCTATTGTCAAGTGACTGAGTTTCTAGTCTTTCTGAGTGTTCTGCTTTACTTTCTAAAAACCCACCCAAACTCTCCCTCGATGGGAACTCGAGCCCCAACAGACTTGGGCATTCACTTACACTAGGAGTTAACAGCTCGCTACATGTCATTGGAGTCGGCTTCCAGTTGTACAGTCAGCTGAAGGAGAGCCCACACGATGTCACGGGAGTTCTAAGTAGTTCTGCTGTACCGATGGTGAGCCAGGCTACTAGACTAGGTAAGGGCAGCAGTGCCACAACATGAGACAAACGCGTGTCTTAGGGATCCTATTACGGTGAGATCTACCTCGAGTGGACTCTTAAACATTTTATTATTATTTCTGAGGTTTCTTTTGGATTGTACCCTACCCTTTTCCCTATTACCGAGCTCTCCTTTGTTATTTGATTACCTTTCCAGTGCCTACTTGTTTAGTGCATAACTGTGAAACATCTCAGGGATTAGTAGATTTCTATTTGTTGTCACCCTTGTTTCAAGATCAAATTCCCTTTGATCCCCATCAACGTCCGTCTCTGAAGTTGTCACATCGCAGACTAGGACCCTTCGAGATCAAACACCAAGTAGGACCATTAGCCTACTGCCTCAAGTTGCCCCACAGAATAAGACAGTTGCACCAGGTGTTTAACATTGTAAAGTTATCCACTGCCCTAGAAGATCCAATACCAGAAAGGAAGCTGCAAGCCCCGCTGCTACCAATTGTTGTCGACAAAGAACCAGAGTGGGAAGTGAAAGAGATATTAGATAGTCGCTGGCACTGGAGGAGGTTCTAGTTCCTGATTAAGTGGAAGGGTTTCAGCAGAAAGCACAACTCTTGGGAGGTGACCTCCGATGTCAAGGCACTGGACCTCGTCGCAAAGTACTATCAAAAGTACCCAGCTGCCCTGAGACATATCCGCTGGACAGACTTCAATACCCTTTTCAAGTCCAGAACTATTGCTTCGAGGTGCAGCAACCTTGAAGGGGGGGTAAATGTAAGAGGACCCCTCACACACAACTCTGGAGCCTATATTAGTCCTCTGGAGTGACCCTGCAGCTGATCAAATATTAAGTAGTAATATTTGATCTTACTCCTATTGTTCTAAGCACCCTCTGTTGCCTCCTAACACAATTTCATTGTTCAGACCCTGGTTATTAAAAGCAGGGACGTGAGGATACTATAATATATATATTGTAGATTATTCTCTCCAGGAGCCTTATCTAATTCTCCGAGGAATCTCCTAGAGGTAGGTTGTAACATATTCCATAGAGTATAATTTAACTGAGGAATCTCCTGAAGTGTTCTGCTCTGGTCGCCCTTACAGCAGAATTAGATCTTATCACCAGAGTCTTAGAAATTCTCAGTGGACAGCCACCCTCTGGTTGCTCTCCGCTAACGAGCTCTGACCCTCTGATCACTCCACTTCAAGAAAGATGTCGCTACCTACAGATATCCCCCCAGGCATAGCCAACACTCTGGGCTACCTACAACACTATCTCCAAAAGCTGACCAAATACCAGAATGCCTTGGAACACACCATCAATACTACTCTTGCAGGCCTGACAGCCCAATTACAACAACTCACTCAACTCATAATCAGCCCTGCCCCTGCTCTGACTGTCACTCCATCTCCGATACCTGCATCTCCCCCTCCTGTCAGCTCTTCTCTCCTGGTCCCAGCTGCTCCATCTAAACAGTAAGCAAGACCAAAACTCCTCTCTCCCCCAAACTTCTCTGGCAAACAAAGTTCTGGTTGGGCCTTTTTCAACTCTTGTACTCTATATTTGCACTTGGCCCTAGAGCAGTTCAGCTGTAACAAGAAGAAAATCTTCTGGACCTTTGTCTTCTTCAAAGACAAATGGGCTGTGAGGTAGTCTGAGAACCTCTTTTGCCAGAAGGTGGACACTGGCATCTTTTCCATTCAATCCTGGACCAACTTTGAACTGCAGTTCCGGAGTCAATTTTTTCTGGTCAACATAGAAGCAGATGCTATTAATGCTTTGGAAAGGTCTTCATACTATCAAGATAACTAGATGGTAGAAAATTACTTGGACAGTTTCCTGATCTTGACCTTAGACACTGTCATGCCGGACAGCCATTTAGGCAGTAAAAGGGACATTTTTTACCTTAATAACGAGAATAACCAGCTCAAGAGACGAGTTCAGCCCCTCAGAGATATCCATTAGATGCCCAGTTATGGACTCAAGCACCTTGCTTGAGTAGCAGAGTAGTGGCTGTGACCACCACTACATACACCTCATAGAGATTGTCCAGAGAATTTCATAACAGATTTATAACAGAACTCCCCTCTAGAGTGCT